>Ga0080013_1001959_pt1 | contig 25623 bp, 19 predicted proteins | sample ETNvirenome_6_85_FD_69236 | JGI IMG/M metagenome (GOLD analysis project Ga0080013, IMG submission 69236) | Marine viral communities from the Pacific Ocean - ETNP_6_85 (SPADES assembly) (version 2) | ecosystem: Environmental > Aquatic > Marine > Oceanic | place: Pacific Ocean | collected 2013-06-19
CCAGATCCATCGTAAGACTCTGCGTGGTGGCGCTAACTTCCTCGTCTGCGGACCTGAAGTTGCAAACATCCTTGAGTTCACCGCTGGATTCCGTGCTAGTGTTACTGCTGATGACGAAACCGGCTCTGTCGGTGCTGTTAAGGTCGGTAGCCTGTCCAAGAAGTTTGACGTCATTGTTGACCCATACTTCCTGCGCAACGTGGTTCTCGTTGGTCGTCGCGGATCCTCTTTCCTTGAAAGCGGATATGTGTACGCACCTTACGTCCCACTGCAGACCACACCTACCATCTTTGGACCAGAGGACTTCGTGCCCCGTAAGGGCGTGATGACTCGCTATGCCAAGAAGATGGTTCGTCCGGACCTCTACGGTCTAGTGGTTATTCGCGGTCTTATCGGTGAAGCCGGCGCAACTAGCTAAACACTAGTAGCAATATAAATGTAAAGCCTCCGTCTTTTGGCGGGGGCTTTCGTTTGTCCGAAACTACTTACCTGTGAGCCCTTCGGGGCTTGTATTATTTTATGATATGATTATAAATGGAGGATTATAAAATGGGAACAAAAAGAGTAGGCTTGGCTAGAACCCAAGCATTGATTCAGAATTTAAAGAGAGATCTATCGATGAACGCTAGTAATCTCAAAGATGTTAATATTAAGCGACGAGTTATCGATCTTGACGCTGCTACATATGCCGTCGCTGCCAACGAAAGTGGAACAATTTTCACTTTTGATGGAACAGCATGCACGGTTACGCTACCCCAGGCCGCGGTAGGTCTGGAGTATACATTTGTTTTTGCGGCCACAGCGGTGAGTTCGATTATTACGACTCAGACCGCTGACGGCTTAGCTGGAGCCTTGCTCACTACAACTGCTGCGTTTAATAGTAGTCAGCTGACCAATACAACGACTGTGATCGATTCATGGGCTACAACGATAGACACCATGACCTTTAATGGAACGACACAGGGGGGTCTCGTGGGATCCCGAATCCATGTGGTTGCCGTATCGGCGACGATGTGGCAGGTGACTGGAACCAATATCGGTTCTGGAACTCTCGTCACTGTGGCTTCCTGAGTTAGCTCACAATAATTAAAATATCTTTATATTTAATCCCCCTTTCTTCGGATTGGGGGATTTTTTTTGAAAATGACGATCTGCTCATTTTTTCGCCCCCAATTTTTTGAGATTTTCGCTTTTTTGCTTTCTTGAAGACTAATTAGTTAGAAGCACTATGGAGGGCTTATTTATGGGAACAAAAAGAGTCGGCACCGCAAGACTGCGTGTACTAATACAACAAATAACTGCCGAAACTTTAATTAAATTTAATATTTTACCTTCTACTAATGGAGGAGCAGAATTAGGATCCGCATCCAGCCGGTTCGCTAATATTTATTGTCAGGATTTAAATCTTGCCAATGAAAGAGGAGATTATACTATTATCGAGGAAGAAGAACATCTTTCAATAAGAAACAACAAAAACGGAAAGCTATATAAGTTGTTAATGGAAGAAATCGAAGAGGAGGAAAAATAAAATGCCACTTTCAGTTTCAAGCTCTGCAGGTTCAACAAGTTACGGTTCCACATCCATGTCAGGCTCCAGCGGATCAACTCTATCCGGTGCCGCATGGCCCGTCATGAGCAGTACTGGTTCCTACCCTAGTCCTACTACTGGAGCGATGATGATGGTAAGCGGCTCGGATTGTTATGATCTTTACGTTTATGTTGAATCTCCATCCCCAGCCCGGTGGGTTCTGGTGACAGGCAGCTGCTGACTTCGGCGGTATAACTTGCTTATATAAGCTTTATAAAAAAGAACATGGGCTCAACTATTGAGATTTTCGCTTTTTTAGACTAATTACTACATAAAACAGGAGTTTTTTATGGGCAAGAAAAGAAGAATACTTACAACCAAAAAGTTTAACACAAAACACTCGGCGCACCCGAGAATGAAGATGGCAGCACATCAAAACACAGAAGATGAGCCCACAGACACTTCTTCAGCTGAAAGTGTGAGCGTTATAGAAACACTGTCGCCCCCGGAAATTGTAGGTGCGCCGCCAACTTTGACACAAGAAAAGGTTGAGACAAAAACAGCCACACCGACCGTAAAGAAGACAGCCGTACCTAAAACAAAGAAAACAACAACACCTCGCAAAAAGACAACTACAAAGTCTACTACGCCGAGAAAAAGAACAACAAAAAAGAAAACTACATCGGCTACCGCATAAATAAGCTTTGTTTTAACTAAGGCCCTATAGTTGTGTAGGGGTTTTGTTTCCCGCATTACTACTTATAATGAGGGAGATTTATTTAATGCCGACCAATTTAAATCCAAGATCGCAAACTAGCGCAATTGTATTAACTTCTACAGGTTCAGCCGCCCAAGTGGCGCAAGCGTGCCCATTTGGCGTATATAATGCGTCGATTCCGTTTTTGAGCGGCGCCTCATTGCAGGTTAATTACATTTATAAGAAATTGGGGGGCGATGTTGTTGATATCGAGCTGACTCCTGGAAATGTGTATGCGGCATACGAAGAGGCGGTTTTAGAATATTCATATATTGTGAACCTTCACCAGGGAAAGAATGTCCTTTCCTCGATTTTAGGATCGCAAACAGGAACGTTTAACCACAAAGGCGATCGTACTTCGGGCCCGGTGAGTGCGAGTCTTCAATATCCTCGGTTTTCATTGGGCTATTCACGCCGAGTAGGCGATGGCGCCGCCGCCGCAGGAGGCATGGGGGGCACTATCCCTCAATATTCGGCCTCGTTTAAGACTGTTGCCGGCCAGCAAGACTATGATATTCAAAAAATCATTAAAGCAGCATCAGATAGCGGCACTAATGATGCGGGAGTTCCCGTCCCTTATTCGGGCAAAGTCGGCAATAAGCGCGTTCTTATCACCAAAGTTTTTTATGTCTCCCCTCGCGCCATGTGGCGATTCTTCGGCTACTACGGGGGTATTGGAGTGGTGGGCAACATGTCTACTTATGGACAGTTTGCGGATGACTCTACTTTTGAAATTATCCCCACATGGCAAAATAAAATGCAAGCGATTATGTATGAGGATTCAATTTTTACACGCACGTCTCATTATTCATACGAGATAATTGACAACAAGTTGAGATTGTTTCCAACGCCCAGCGCGTACGGGTTTGATGACTTTAATGATCGGATGTGGGTAAAGTTCTATGTTGATCTTGAGCCGTATCAGACAGGATCCTACGATACCGGAATCCAGGGAGTCAATAACCTCAATACCGTACCGTTTACGAATCTCCCCTATCAAAATATAAATTCAATGGGCAAACAGTGGATCCGAAAATATGCTTTAGCGCTCTGTAAAGAAATGCTAGGGCAAGTTCGTGGTAAGTTTACAACGGTTCCTATTCCGGGAGAAAGCGTGACTTTAAATTATGCCGATCTTTTAAGCCAAGCCAAGGAAGAGCAGACCGAATTGAAAGAAAAGCTTGTAGAAATGTTAAAGGAAACAGAATATCCAGCGCTTGCCAAGCAGGACCAGGAGTTAACCGATGCTGCCAGCAATGTGCTTAAGGTAACACCGTTGCCTATTTTTGTAGGGTAATCAATAGATGTCTGATGAATGGAAAAGACCGAAAGCGCCCCCGCCGCCGTTATTTCTTGGCAAGAAAGAGCGAGATTTAGTAAAACAGGTCAACGATGAATTAATTGAAAAAGTTATTGGCCAGCAGATTCTCTATTATCCTATTGACCTTGAGACCACCAATTTTAATGAGCTTTATGGAGAAGCGATTGAGAAAACATATTTACCTCCCGTGCGTATTTATGCTCTTATAGAATTCACTGAATATTCTACGTCTTATATGGAAAATGCCGGGATTGATAAATCGTGGGAGATTGCTGTCCACTTCCACAGGCGCCGGCTTGTCGAAGATCAGAATTTATATGTGCGAGAAGGAGATTTTGTATTGTACGGAGATTTTTTCTACGAGATAGTAAAACTATCAGAGCCGCGCAAGCTGTTTGGGCAAGTCGATCACAGCTTCGAGATTTCAGCCACATGTAAACGAGCAAGAAAGGGGTTATTCGATGCTACCTGATAATTTTGATTGGGCACTTTTGCCGACTGGAAGTGCTAACTACTCCCTCAGTGAAATTGGAATGCTTAGTTCTACTTTGGAGGATATTGATGCCACCATGGTCGCTTGGATAAAAGATTTAGAATTATCGGCTATAACCAATGAGGGCTTTAAGGAAACTCCGGTGCTGTGGCAGGCTCCCGAACGCGCGTATCAGATTAAGCACGATAAAGATTTGAGAGACGATGCTGGCGCACTTAAGCTCCCTTTGGTTAGCGTAGAAAGAACTGCTGTCACCAAGGACCCTACGCGCAAGGGAGGGTTTCAGGCACATATATATTCCACTAAGAAGAATGGACGATCCGGACGCTTGGTCATAGCGCAAAAGATAGTGCCTCAAAAAACTCAAAATTTTGCGATCGCGACGGGAACACGAAGTGTTTTAAAGAAAAGCAAGCAGAAATATTATCCGCGCGTTAATCAAAAAGTGGTTATCAAGTCATTGTCTGTTCCTATCCCGGTATACGTCAATATCGATTATAAGATTATGCTTAAGACCGAATATCAAACTCAAATGAATGATCTGGTGGCTCCCTTTCTTACTCGGACCGGCCAAATAAACGCGTTCATAATGAGGCGGAATGGCCACCTTTACGAAGGCTTTATTGACCAGAATTTTGCCCATAACAATAACGTGAGTAACTTGGCAGAAGAAATGAGAATGTTCCAGACCGAAATCACCATTCGCGTCTTGGGACACCTTATAGGAGAGGGCGCAAATGATGATCGCCCCCTAGTGCGAATAGACGAAAATGTCGTGGAATATCAATTCCCCCAGGAATCTACAGTGCCTACTGGCAATCTGAGTTTTTGGGAAGACTAGTTCCTGAAGTGAAAAAGCGCTTTTATTAGGATTCGTGAAGCTTTTGGAGATTAAAAATACTATTTAAACTATGATTGAGACATCAATTAAGTCATTTTTCAAAAGAGGAACAATATAATGTCGGTGAGTAGCTTTAAATTTGTATCTCCTGGGGTGTTTATTAACGAAATAGACAACTCTTTTATTCCTAAGTCGGCGGACACCATAGGTCCCGTCATCATCGGCCGCGCCCCTCGCGGTCTTGCCATGCAGCCGACCGTAGTTGAATCTTATTCGGAGTTCGTAGATGTGTTTGGGGGAACTGTCCCCGGTAATGGAGGCGGTGATATATATCGCGACGGAAATTTCCAGTCGCCTATGTACGGAACATATGCTGCTAAAGCTTTTTTAGCTTCTAACGTGGCCCCGGTTACATATGTGCGACTTTTGGGTACTCAGAATACAAATGCTACTTCAGACGGATATGCCGGCTGGAGAACACTCAAAACACCAGCTACTACACAAATTAGTCAAAATGGTGGCGCCTATGGCATGTTTGTTTTCGCTTCAGGATCTAACAATGCTATGGGGAATGGAAAGCTTGCCGCTATTTGGTACGTAGACACATCAGCCTCCGTTTTCTTGAGTGGTACTCTTCGTGGTGGCGGAAGTGGAAGATCTACACTCGCCGACGAGCGCTCTCAGAATGAAGCAGGCGTTGGAATGGTTATTGGTTCCGATACCACTGGGCTCTATACTGTATTGATAACGGGCTCTAAAGGAGAAAAAGAAACAATTCGATTTAACTTCGATGATAGTTCTGAGAACTTTATTCGTAAGAAGTTTAATACTAACCCTCAATTGGGAAATGCTGGAGCAACTAATTTTTATCCCGCCCATTCCAAGAAGCTTTATTGGCTTGGCGAAACGTTTGAGCAAGAATTGCGAGAAGGAGTAACAGATAGCTTAACTGGCGGTGGTACCGATCTTTCGGCCGCAGAGACGCAGGCTGTGATACTTCCGCTTGGCTCGGGGTCGGGAGATAACCAGCCCTATAAGATGAATGGCATTGACTATAATGAGGCTGTCGCAGGATGGTTCATCGGACAGGATACCGGCGCCCCAACAGATTATCAGCCCACCAGCGGCCAAAAGCTCTTTCGCCTTAAGGGCCGCGGCCATGGAGCATGGCTGAACCGCAATGTTAAGGTTTCGATTGCTAATATTCGATCTTCTACTACCACCGTGAGTGATTACGGAACGTTCTCTATTATTCTTCGCTATCTTAAAGATACGGATAACAATATTCAAGTTATGGAGCGCTTTGATAATCTCACGCTAGACCCTGCTTCTCCGGATTTTGTCGCACGACGAATCGGCGATATGTATACGGCATGGCAAGAGCCAGATCGAGAATTGCGGGTGTATGGAGAATATCCCAATAAATCTAAGTTTGTTTATGTGGATATGAATACTGACGTTGAAGCAGGCGCCACCGATCCAGCCCTCCTTCCATTTGGATATTACGGCCCTCCACGTTTTAGCACTATTAGCAACTGGGTTGGCCTAACTGGCTCTGGTGGAGGCGCAGGTGTAGATGCTGAGCGATACCTCGCTGTTAAAAATGCCTATGTTTATATTGACACCCAAGGCGCCGTTGGAACGCGCGTCACCGCCTTAAGTGGGACTATCGGTGGCCTTCAGGCAAACTATCTCTCTGGCGGTGTTCGCTTGACCGGCAACGGCAATAGTGCAGGATATCCCGGCACTGGCGGCAACCTGAGACTGCTGACAGCCTCTCTAATCTTCCCGCGTGATCGCTTACGGCTCTCGGCTTCTGATGGAGGTTTCTCGCAACAGACAGACGCTTATTTCGGCTTCTCTAGTACTCGTTCACAAACTAGTACGCGCCCCGACGCTAGTCTGGCAGACGCTCATCGCCTATGGCTTACTAATCTTAACACGGATCCCGTTGGGTCTAATATTTCCGGAGTAGATTCTTATTCTTACATCTTCACAATGGATGATATTCAGTACTTCTCCAGCGACGGAGGATACGCTTATATCTCAGGATCTCGTAAGTTGGGCGTCAGTTATACCGCTGTCGGAGGAAATAGCTATAGAACTCTTCTGGATACAGATATTAACAAGTTTACAGCCCCCTTCTGGGGTGGCTTCGATGCGTTAGACATTAAGAAGCCAGATCCCTTCTATAATGAAGGAATTAGGGCCACAACGACGAGCCAAGAGAATAGCTATCCCTATAATACTTTCAAGAGAGCTATCGATACAGTATCTGACCCAGAGTTCATCAATATGAATCTCATGATCACTCCCGGTCTGACTAACAAATCTCTTACAACGCATATGATTAACGTATGTGAAGAGAGAGCAGATTCTTTGGCTATAATTGATTTGCCGGATGTATATATTCCTCCTCATGAGAAATATTACGCTAGCAAAGCATCTCGTATAGGCACAACTCCTACTACAGCTGCCAATTCGCTGCGCGATAGAAGAATTGACTCTAGCTATGGTTGTACATTTTATCCATGGGTTCAGACTCGCGACGAAGCAACCGGCCAGCTAGTCTGGATCCCGCCCTCTGTAGCGATGTTGGGGGTCTTAGGAACGTCTCAGGCTTCTACTGATGTTTGGTTCGCTCCCGCTGGTTTTAATCGCGGAGGATTGACAGATGGAGCTGCTGGAATTCCAGTGGTCAATATCACCGAAAGACTAACGTCGAAGAACAGAGACACACTTTATGAAAATAGAATCAATCCAATCGCCTCGTTCCCTTCTAGTGGCATTGTGGTGTTTGGTCAAAAGACACTCCAAGAGCGTCAATCGGCACTTGACAGGATTAACGTGAGAAGACTGGTGATTTACTTGAAGAAGCAGATTTCCATCTTGGCTACGCAGGTGCTATTTGAACAAAATGTGGAAGCAACATGGCTAAGGTTCAAAGGCCTCATCGAGCCCTTCTTGTCCAATGTTCAAATTCAGTTTGGTATTACCGATTTCCGCCTGATTCTTGACTCGTCGACCACTACACCAGACCTTATCGATCAGAATATTCTATATGCTAAGATTATGGTGAAGCCCGCGCGCGCTATCGAGTATATCGCGATTGATTTTGTGATTTCGTCTACAGGCGCATCTTTTGATGATTAAAATCATCTAACTACTAATTAAAAATATATAGGAGTAATACATTATGGCATTTTGGACCCAAGCCATGGACAGCACTCAGGCTGACCCAAAAAGAAAATTTAGATTTACTGTACATTTCAATAATATTGATGATGGTGATGGAAACGGGGGCGTATTGTGGTATGCTAAAACATGCTCTAAGCCCGCTTTTAGTCTGAGCGCTACGGAGCACAAGTATTTGAATCACACCTTTTATTATCCGGGCTCCGTCACGTGGCAGGATGTTACTCTTAGCTTGGTCGACCCGGTGAATCCAGATATGACTGTGACAGTTGCTCAGATTTTAGAACAGTCTGGATATGTTATTCCCGGCGGCACAACGACCGCCGGCCTCGCCACCATCTCTAAAGGGCAAGCTGTGGGCGCCCTTGGACAGATAACCATTCAGCAATTTAATGGACAAGGCGAGGTTATTGAGACTTGGACGCTCTGGAACGCGTTCATTACGGAAGCAAAGTTTGGAGATCTGGAGTATGGCTCCGATGAATTAGTCCAGCTCGATCTTACTCTCAAGTATGACTGGGCCTCTCTAGATACGAGCAATGGTGGCAAATCGGCGCTCAATTCCGCCGCCGGCGCACAGTCAGCTTTTAATCTTTCGTGAGATAAATATTTTAACAATAGCAGATAGTGGTGCTATAATAATATAAACCTAGAGGTGTAAATTGTCAAGAAATAAAGATCGCTTGGGTAACCATCAGGTCCAAGCGGCAGATCCGGCGCCCAATGCGCTACACGGTGAAAACGAGCCATTTTCATTTGTCGTTCCCACTGAATTTGTAGAGCTGCCTTCCCAGGGAAGGTTTTATCATGAGCAGCATCCGCTTCATAACGAGGCTACCATTGAAATCAAACAGATGACTGCCAAGGAAGAGGACATGCTTACATCGAGAGCACTCCTTAAAAAGGGAGTGGCGCTCGATAGAGTGTTTCAGAGCCTTATTGTCGATAAGCGCATAGACGCGTCCTCATTATTGGTTGGGGACCGGAATGCCATCATGGTTGCGGCCCGCATTTCAGGATATGGAAACGATTATACCACTCAAATTACGTGCCCTCAGTGTACTACGTCAGAAGAGCATTCCTTCGATTTGTTTGATGTGGGTCTTACCCCAGGAGATGTTAGTGAAGAGCTGGGAGTTCAAGAAGTGGGAACTGGAGTATTTTCGGTGGTGCTTCCTAAAACTAAGTTTGAAGTAATATTCCGACTTTTGTCGGGTCAAGACGAGAAAGCTTTGATGTCGCAAATTGATAATGCTCGTAAGAAAAATCGCGAAGAGAACACCATAACTAGACAATTGCGAATGATCACATTGGCCATTAATGGAGATGACTCTCCCCAGGCTATTAATTTCTTTGTTAACAATGTGCCTTCTTTGGATGCCCAGCATCTCCGTACGGCATATACATTGGCCACCCCTAATATAGATCTTACACATTATTATTCGTGTAACGAATGCGGATATGAAACCGATTTGGAGGTTCCGCTTACGTCGGACTTTTTTTGGCCTAAACGATGAATATATGAAAGGAGTGTATGAGCAGTTCTTCTTTTTAAAATATCATGGAGGCTGGTCATTTAGCGAAGCGTATAATCTTCCTGTAGGTTTGCGAATGTGGTTTGTTGATCGCTTAATTACGCAACTTAAGAGAGAAAAAGAAGCAGTAGATGGAGCCACTTCGGGCCCGGGCTCAGGAACCACTCAAGAGCTGACAGCGCAGAATCAGCCGCCGCCCCCCGCCTTTATGCAGCGCCAGTGACATCACTGGCGTTTAGTTTTTTTTATATAAAACTATTTACTTGTACAGCTACATCATCGTCATGGAGCGCTCCTTGAATGGCAAAAGATACAGAACAAAAAGCACTAGAATTACAATTAGCTCAGCAGCTCAAAGCTGCGCTTAAAGATCAAGCAGAGCTATTAAGGCAGATCAACTCTTTAACCGAGAATCAGGTTAATGCGCTTAGGACACGTACAGATCTAGGGCAAGAAATTGTTGGTCTCTTGGATCAAAGGTCTAAACTCCTCAGAGAGTCTATAACACATGACGAAGAAGCAGTTGCGGCCGCACAACGTTATTTGGAGAAGGTTCAAAAGCTGGGAAAGAGCATAGCCGAAAATAATCTTAGGCGCGAAGCACGAAGAGATCTTCACCAGAAAAACATAACTTACTACCAAAAAGCCATTAAACTAGGCGCTACGAACAGCGCGGAACTCTCAAAGGCTCTCACTAAAGAGCAAGGGAAGCTGAAAACCCTTGATAAACAAGAAGCCGCGCTCGGTCGCGTCCATGCGCGCATTAAAGATACTCTTGGGCCAATTCATAAAATGGCAGATGGGCTACGGGAAGGCTGGGAGGCAGTGAAGGCCGGCCCTGCCACAGTAGCGGGCCTCTTCGCATCGTTAGCGGTAGGGCCGATTATGGGCCTTTTAAACAAGGCATTTAGCATGCTTAAGCGCTCTGTTATAGATGTCTTCTTCGCAATTGATAATGTGACTCACGCTTTTCAACGAGCTACCGGTATGGGCGAGAAATATAACGATGGCATGATACAGACATTTGACGTTGCGAGAAAATACGGCATCACAATGGAAAACCTGGGCGCCCAATATGAAAGTTTAATAGCCAATGTCTCAGATTTCTCACTAGAGACTGAAGCTGCAGGCCGTCGCCTCGCAGAAACGGGCGCTTATTTGGAAAGGGTGGGCATCCAAGCAGACGATTTCGCCAAGGGAGTTCAAAACTCTATGAAAATGTTTGGCCAGAGCATGATGGGGGCCGAAGAAACAGCAAGAGAGCTTCTTGAAACTTCCAAAGCGTTAGGAATTCCCCCCAAGCAATTGGCTGCTGATTATGCTAAAATGGGGGGCTCCTTGGCTAAGCTAGGTCGCGACGGACCCCAAGCCTTTAAAGAATTAGCGCGCGTCTCAAAAATCACTGGTCTTGAAATGGAAAAAGTACTTCAGATCACTAATAAGTTTGACACTTTCGAGGGCGCCGCCACCCAAGCTGGCCAACTAAACGCGGCCCTTGGTGGGAACTTTGTCAACGCGATGGATATGATGATGACCACTGATCCAGTTCAGCGTTTTGAGCAGCTGCGTGATGCTATTTCGAATACTGGCTTAGAGTTTGATGATATGTCGTATTATCAGAAACAATTTTATACTAACGCAATGGGACTTAGTGACGTGGGGGACTTAGCCTTAATGATGTCGGGCAACATGGACATGATGTCTGGCGCCACTCAGAAAAGTGCCGCCGATTATGAGGAGCTAGCCCGACAGGCTGAAGCCACAATGAGCTTGCAAGAGAAGTTTAACGCATTTTTGGCAGATCTGGCACCAATCTTAGAAGACTTGATGGACAAAGCGCACGAATGGATGGATGATCTTCGAGATAATGATGAATTGATAGAGCGTGTTCGGAAAACGGTTGTCACGCTCGCCAAGGGTCTCGAATGGCTCGCGGAAAATTGGGAGTACGTACTTGAACTGATGTGGAAAATCCCCACCGCTATTATCACTGTTACTGGACTTTTCAAGGCCATGAATCTTATGATCGCATGGCAGAATCGACTTAATATTGCTAAAATCGCCAAAAGTCCCGCACTAGTTGGCGCCATGATTGCGGAATCGGAGGCCGCGGCAATCCAGGGAACTACGATGGGCGGCGCCTCTATTGGAGTAGGAGCGTTTGGCGTGGCCATGGCCATCGCCGGCATCGCCATCGGGGTGGTGGTCGCTAGTTTGGGATATTTGATATCGAGTTTTGCGGACTTATTTGAAGTAATGTCGGTGGAAAATACGAAAGCTTTTGGATCTTTTGTGTCGAATATTTCCACTATAGACACCGGTTTCGCGGCCCGTAACTTACAGAAACTTATTGACCCGCTAAACAAGATATCGAAAGCTATTAATTCTTTAGATTTGGATAATTTGGTCAACATGAACACGTTGCTAACAGAATTAGATGAAGGTCTAACGGTAGACACGCCGGGATCCAAAACTTTAGGAAACGTCCTCCACAAGACAAGCACTGCTTTAATGGGCACCCCTGTTCAAAATATACGCGCCCTGACAGATACTATGCGCGCCGCCGAAATGGCCGCTAAGGCCGCCGACATACTTGTGCGCAGCGGAGGCTCTGTGGGTTCCGGCGCACCCCCTGCGGCCGGCGGCGGCAACACGCTTCCGCCCAATACTTCGCTGGGAACGGTCAAGCTGACATTTAACAATCCTCTTTTCCGGGAAAAGGTTGTTGCGATCGCTACCGATACGTACGGTCAGATAAAAGTTCAAGAGCAGGTCGAGAAGACGAGCCCGTAGATAGAACAACACAAGGTAAAAACAACTTATGGCAAACCAAAACGATCTTTTGAAATTTAACGCAAGGCGCTTTGGTGTGGCCCATCCGCGTACTAAAACCAATAAAAATCCGAGAGCCAATAGTGAAGCTTATACAGCTGCGGATGATGCCTATGCTAACAAGGGCATGGAGTTATTGTTCGAACATGTGCCATCGGGAAAATTAATAAATTTTAAAGCTTTTATAACCTCATATAATGAAAGTTTTGCGCTCGATTGGGCTTCTGAAACGGTTCTCGGGCGCCTTGATCCGTTGTATATGTTTAAGCAGACTACGCGCAGTATAACATTGGGCTTTAAGATGCCCGCATCTACTACGGGCGAGGGCTTTGAAAATGTATATCGACTAGATAGGCTCCGGAGTTTTGTATATCCTTTGTATGCGGATTCTACGAATGCGCTTAGCATCTCGGAATCCCCGCTTGTGCGTATTTCAGTGTTAAACCTGTTAACAGATGGCACCGCCAGCCGCACTTACAATCAACTGTTTGGGACCTTAGCCCAATCAGCTCAAGGCGCCAAACTTCAACATGGCGCCCTGGCTATCATTAAAAATATAAATACTAATTTTAATCTCGGAAATCATGCGGTTTTTGAAGCTGGTTCCCAGCTGGAAGGCCTTTCAATCCGCGGTATTATTCCTCAGTTTATAGAGGTGTCGATAGATTTCACTATAATTCATGATGACATGTTGGGCCACCTGAAGGGGCGTTCTACTCCCGGTGTTTATGGATTTGATTGGGAAAACTCTACTGCGGTCGATTCACGAACGCTCAAAGCCCAGCGCGCCGCTGGGGCCACCCCTAGTGCCTATCAGGCAGCGGTTGCCAAGTCCCAAGGCCAGGAGTCCGCTGTGCAGGCCGGCACCGACGAGAGAGCTGCCGCTGGAGCTAGAAAACTTATTCGACTCGATGGGAGCATGCGCAACCGCTGGAAAACCTCTTCTCGCAAGATTCGTGGCGAAGATTCTTCGGTGGCAGAAAACAGGTCCTGGTCATTTGGCGATATGTTTAACAAAGGAAGCCAGAAGGAAAAAGTTAGTGAGGCCGTCGCTGCGCAGCCACAGCCTGTAGCAGCTGCTTCAAGCAGAGGGATCCCACTAGATTACATCGCGCCGTCATATGCGACAGAACTCCCAGCAGCTGCCTCCTTCCAGATGGCGGTTACTATTCCTAGCGAAGATATACCGCAAGGCCTAGGCCTCGAACCACACATAGAAGCGTGGGCCTCCTCTGGAGCCCGCAAGATCGCGGCCGGCCCTAACGCCGGCGCCGATATCCCTGCCACTTTTTCTCTGGATTTGGATGCGGATGATATTCAAGCTCTCTTGGGTGATTGGGACGCCAAGGTGCCGATATATTATCATGCCATTCGCTCTGAATATGAAGATGGTGAATTGGTAGGAACCTCAGAGACCGACTACAAGAGCCCAGCCGGCGAAGTGGGATGGGGCTTTCTAAATAAACATTTTCCCCAGCTTATGGCCTGAGCCGTGAATATTTTTTTGTATATTTCTAGTTATTGTGGAGGATATTGATGGGAGTTCCAACTAAAAATCTAAGTCATTTTAAAGCTACACGATTCACCCCCGCAGGCTTGAGCGAGTCGTGGCGCGGCGCTTTTGTTCCCACTGGCGATGCATATGCCAATGCGGGTATGAAAATAACTTTTGTTATGGAAGCCGCAAATGGCGCAGGAGAACAGAAAAGTGTAGATTTTAAGGCTTTTATAACGGACTATAATGAATCTTTCAGCTCGGAGTGGAAAACGGAGAGTGTTTACGGAAGAATTGATCCTATAGGGATTTTCTCACAAACCAAACGAACCTGTACGCTTAGTTTTAAGATACCAGCGTCCACTACGGGCGAGGGTTTTGAAAATATGTATCGCGTTGATATGTTGCGTAGTTTCCTTTATCCTAGTTACACGCGAACCGATCGGAATCACGTTATAACGCTGAGTCAAAATCCGCTGGTGCGAATTCGAGTGATGAATCTTCTTACGGACGGAAAGCGGACGGCGCCCTACCAAGCTTTTTTTGGAGGTGCCCCTGGGCAGACCGCCGGCTTGGATTATTCACAGCGCCGAGGAGTGCTGTGTGCTGTGCGCAATATGAATGTGAGCTTTAATTTGGAAAATGGCGAGGTAGGCGTTTTTGAATCGGGCCCAGGAAGCACATCGAGGCCAATCCCGGGCTTCGGCGCCGGAACCCACAGGATTACTGCCCCCAGTCAGACGCAGGGCACGGGAATCGTGCCTAAGCTGATAGAGGTGAATATGACGTTTGATGTAATCCATGAAATGTTCATAGGGTGGGATGCCGAAACAAATGGCGCCCCTGGCGTATATGGCTGTGATTTTGAAAATTCTACAATGGGCGGGGGAGGAGCTGGCATCGCTGAAAAAGGAACTTCTGGCCAGGGGGGTTCCACGAAGATAGCCGTACCAGCCAAAACGACGCCCACGACTGGTGGCGATCCATCGACAGGGGGCCCCAAGCCGCCGGCAGAAAAGCCAAAATCGGAGGTCACCAAAACAGCTGATGGGGCCAGCAGCACTTCGAAAGTGATTAAAAACATACCCACACCGCAAGATCCCACAGGCACTAAGCCTGCCTATTGTCAAGGGAGCGCTGGCTCTTCTAGCACTGGCCGCAAACAACGAGAGAAGAAACGTTGGCGTTGGGGGACGCCCATCACTGAAGATTATTCATGGCGCTGGGGAGTAATTGGGATTGAAAAGCCCCCCACACGAATAGTACTGGATTCTCGCAGTGTGCCTTTGGACAAGACACGTATCGATGATGCCGGCCACCACTACACAATGACACAGGTATATGCGGAATGGTCGCCTGATGAATGGGCAGACTGGTCAGTAACCGATTATCATGAAAGCCGTTGGCCAGTTAAAGTTATCGAATGGCAGATGGAAACCGATCCATCTTCTAAACATCACGGAGAATATAAAATTGCTCACGAGAAATGTAAAATGATGCGGATGTCCACCATTATGGAGCAGTATGGCCCAGATGTTCCCCGATATGCCTCCGATGCCAGCATTGTAATGGATAATGGCGAGCGTCCCATGTCCATGTATATTGCGGGCACCCAACCGGCTCAAGACTATCCATGGCAAATACCCGAAACACCAACGGTTGTTCCCAATATAATTCGTTCTCACATGCACGGACGAAGCCTGGACGAAGAAGACGCGATCAGGCGCATGTATTACACAGGATGGGGCGATGATTGGTATGATATTCCGGAGCCCAACTCGGTGGGGTCCAAATGGCGATCCGCGCTTGATATTACCAATACCTTTGGCCCCAATGATAATCCTGAGATATATCGCGAGGTTATGTCTTATGGGGACCCGGCCGACGAAACCCGCACGGGCGCCGAAGTCCCACCAGATCCCCCGCCAGGAGACTATGGAAGCCTCCGCCATTCTCATGCGCATGGGGAAGATCCTGCTAGCACCGCGGCTAGCGATCCGCTCCAATCCGCCCAGATTTATACTAATACTAGCGGACAGAGCACAGAGGATCTGGCAGCTCTTATGACGCACGGCCAATGGGATCCTGAGAAGGTCTACTTGCGCCAAAGGACCGCCGCCGCCGTAGACGTTAGCGGTGACTCGGAAGGTTCCAACTTGCGCTGGGATGGCACCCAAAAGCAGTGGCGCCAGCGCTGTAAAGACAGCGGCCTTAAGAATTGTTATGGCCCACGCGCTCATAAAAAGATGCAACGTGACGGCGCCAAGACTACTTCCCAATGGAATTCTAAAGGCTCGGGAGATTTGACCGAATCAGTCGGCGGCGCAGCTATTGACGCGATCCGCGAGGATATGTAAAGAGAGATTTTGCTCAACAGAGGAAAAGAATTCTAATTCATTTTGATACTACTTATAAGAAGGAGCCTTACAAATGCCACGTTACAAAGGACACCGGATTATCTCTACTGCTGGGGTGACATTTTACGACACTCTACAGCTAAGAAATCCTTCCCTTGCGGATCGGACAATGCTCAATACAACTAATCATATTTGGGCCTATGGAGATCGGTATTATAAATTAGCCTACCAGATGTATGGGCGCCCAGATTATTGGTGGGTTATAGCATGGTGGAACGCTCGCCCCACTGAGGCTGATTTAAGCCCGGGAGATGTTATTGTCATTCCTATAAATTTGGAAGATGCATTGCGCGCTTTAGGGGCATATTAATATGGGTGGCAATCCTCTTTATACAGCCGAGGGTCAGGCCGAACTCCAGGCCATGGCCGAGAAGGTCACTCTTACCGCTGGAGGCCTGCCAACGAGCCCTTTTCCTGAGCGTAAAGATTATAACGCGACCGCGGGCTACTTTTACGCCGGCGAAGTTACATACTCAGCCACAACCGAAACATATACAGTCGTTCATCCAGGAGACGCGCTGCTCGATGCCAGGAGAGCGGCCCAGCTGAACGGTAGCAAGTGCTTGACACCTCGCGGAAGCACTAGTTGCGGCCCTGACCCGTATAAAAACTGGAAAAAGAACCAGCCGATTCCTAAAGAGTTTTGGCCTCAAGAATGGATCGATGCTAAAGAAAAAGGAGATAAAGCATGGAAGACCGACATGCTGGTTTGGACCGCCAAAGCAGACGTCATAAAACATGGAGGCTCTCAATTATCAGATTACATTACGGCAATGGATGGCATAGATATAGAAGGCATTATCGGCACAAAATATCGAGAAGCTGTTGTCGTGATGCAAAAACAAGCTAATCGCTATGCTGAGGCCTCGTCGGCATTGCGAGAAGCATGGGTAACACACACGTTGCCGCAGACTCAGCTCAACAGCCCGGCCCGAAAGCCGGCCAGGGGCCAATCCAATGCGATGTATAACTTGGCCACAGGAGGACAGCACGTAAGTAACTTTTTTCGCAAGCCTGAAAGCGGGATGACCGACACACCTTTTATTCAAACTGTCGATCTCCCGGACTCCGACATCCAAAAAGGCGGCGTGGACAAGAGTCGCAGCCATAGATTTGTACAGATAATGTCGCAGCCGCATCGCGACATGGGAGTCGATGCTCTTAATATTTGCGATGTTCGCAGCGGCGGTATTATTCAATCGCGCGAGCAAGCCAGGACCGCCGCGAAGTACGGCCTCAACCCCGGGAGCCTGACCTTTTCGTGGGTCTACGGGACCAATCCATGGGGAGGCGCCGAAGCCATCCGCGGATCCACATGGGGACAAGGTTTCCTGGCGCCACCTTCGGCCCAGACACTAGACAATACATCATGGGCGGACGGTCTGGCCAATGGCAAAACCGCAAAGATAGTTCCTGGCGATGTAGCAAAGCAAGGAGTATTTTTAGAACCTTATCACCCGATTCCAAGCGACAAGAGGGCGAGCGAAGTTACTCGTGACAGCCCCAATGGCCGCGAAATAGCATATTACAAGTTTCTTTTCAATTATTATACTTCGCTTATGGCATGCCAGACTCTTCAAAGCACAGGTATAATTGATAAATTTTTTGTGCAGAAATTTAGAGATCGTGTGTCGGAATCAGTACGATGGCTTAAGACATACGCGGTTAAAGATAAAAATCTTATGGACGGATATAAATCTCCTACTTCTGCGGCTCCTGTTCGAACTAAGGTATACGGAGATTATAGCGGCGCCGGACGTTTAGGGGAGCCGATTCCGCCGTGGAGCTTGCACGCCATGATAGATGGGGTATATTGGCTAGAATGGAGCCAAGAGCAAAACAGCGCTCCCCCCGGCAAGGCCGGCCGAGAAGACTGGGCCAAGGCCCAACTCGCTGGCACAACAGATATCCAACGCGAAGGTGACGCGCTAGGGCAGTTTTTTACATCTGATAGGAAATTGGCCGCCCCCATCGAGAAGGCAGCCGACTCGGAAATGGGAGGGTGGAAATTTTTAGATATTTTTCAAGCGGCCCTTGGGCAGCAATCTCAAGTTAACCTTACTCCCACCACACCCTGGCGCACCCTCTCCGCCACCCGTGTAGCCCATCATGGCGCCATGATGCAGCATACCAAAATCCCCAAGTACAAGCACGGCGTGCTGAGCGAGATCGACCCTTTTACGCGTCCTTATTCGAGCATTGAGGAAGTTCAAGGCACATTGCCCCCAAAACAACACCAGAGAATTGGCTGGGATGAAATTGCCGGCGCAGCCTACTTGAAGGATCCTTCAAGCGTCACCGGCCACCTCAGTACTGCGGTCACCACACAGCCCTCGTTGTGGAAGTATGATCTTGACAGCGAGCACAGACGCTACGGCGCCCCCACTAATTTAGCTCTCTTGAATGAAAATGGAGTTTTGTATAGCACGATTAGAGAGCTGGGGAATAAGATTTTAGAGTTGGACGAGAGAGAATTGGTGGAACAAGATAGGAAATCTATCACCGCTATTAAGCGTTTTGTCGGCACCGCTGCCATACACACTAATAAGATGCGCGAACATTTATTACAAATTAGTGCCGCGTATAATACCATTGAAGAGGCAGCAGACGAATTAACTGAAAAATTAGATGCCGCCCGCGCAGCTGCCGGCTTGCCTGCCGCTAGCGAGAGCAAACTGGTCCACGCCTTAATGGCTGACAGCCTAGGCGTCATTGAGGAGCTTCAGCTCAGCATCAAAGATATGAATGCGGCCTATTATTCTAATAACCCAGAAAGAGCTTTTTTCAAGGAGCAGTGTTATCTTCTTACTAATATTCAAAGCATCACACAGTATAAAAAACACGTTGTAGACGCATTCAGATATAAGTGGCAAATAACTGATAGTGACTATCTTAAGGCTAAATGGAAAACGACCAGCAAGGAAGCCGGCAAAGAAACGATGATGTATACGGAGGCCTTAGCTCAATATGAAGTGCAGCGAGAAATTGAAGCCGGTCGCTTGTGGGATGGCACCGACGTGGGCACAAAGCACACCTTGGTCGCCGGCGAAGATAGAACGATCAAGGCATCACATATTCGAGAAATGCAAGCGAATCCGACGTATGCCGGCGTCTCGAAGCACCTAGAGAGACTTCGACAGCTGTCGGGAAAACAATTCGGACCCGATTTAATGAAAGAATATAATTATTTCCCGGCCGGCGGCGAAGGTTTAAATAAAAAGCTTCTTCCCTATATAGGGTACCAAGGAGATCTGGCCGCTAAATACGGCTTTGAGCAATATAATAGTTCGCTCATGATCGACGGGGATCCATATGGGTTTTTAAATCGCCTTTTGCTTTCTCACTATCAAAAATCTCTTCACAATATTGATCATAAAGTAATCTCTTTGCTACAGCCTTATGTCAGACTATGGAAGGTGACTTTTGATGAGAACGCCAACGAAGTAGACACCGAAGTTAAATTTGATGCTTATCGTACGGAAAGGGAAGCTCTCCTTTTTCAGAAAAGAAAGCTGCGCAATACAGGTGTGGGACTTAAACATTTTCAATTTACTTATGACGGCAGTAATCCTTTCGGCGCCAAGAAAAGCATTAAAGGACAACTTAAGATTTTTTCTAATACTTTTGATGAGTTATTGATAGATCGCAACGGCTATAAATATGTTGATTTAGCTTTGAAGACGAGCAACACTCCCACTTTGAAAGCTGTACGGCGTGAAAATGAAGATCTCGCGAAGCTTAATTTTCGTCTTAAGGCGCAAGTAGGGTGGACCCCGCCGAGCAATGAAGCACTTCAGCGATTGCGCCTTACACAAACAGAGGCTAATGAACTGATTGACACGCTGCTGGATTCGATCGTTACTTTAAACTTGACCCCCACTATTCATGATTTTGGAATAGATGAATTAGGAAGGGTTGATTTTACTATTAATTATTTAGCCTACGTAGAGGAACTATATGATACAGGCAAGTTTAATGTATTCAGCGAGGCGACGGTCGCCGCCGGCCGCTATGTGCGCGCCTTGCAGATGAAGGAGGCCAAGCAAAACTGTAAAGACGAGGCTCTTAAAAAACTTAAAGAAGCGCATGCGCTGGCTGCGGATAACGAAGTGGCTGATAGTATTTCTCATCTTATTGGTCGGATGATTAAGCTTGACCGCATCTATTATATGCCGGTGGACGGGCACACTATCCGCGAATTCGTGAGCCGCGGCCCCTTCGCCACTGGATTCACAGTCCCCCAGGTACCGGTATTAAACTCTCGGGAAAAAGCCAGCTATGATGCCAAAGTAATAGACGAGGCCCTCGACAAATATAGAGATCACAGCAGGAGCGGCAATTCGGGAGACGTGCCTATTGGAGAAGATGAGATAAAGATTACTCAAGGATTGGCCACTATGGACCTGACCCGAGAAGTGCTATCTTTCTTTTATTTTTCGGATTTAGTCGACACGCTTCTCTCCAATATTGAGCAAGAACTAGAAAAAATTCCCCAAGCCCTTGGAGGCTATGCGAGTGCCGGCGGCGTTTATAATAAAGAAGACTTAGAATCGACTGTAAAAGAATACGAGCGTTATCAAAAGGCTTTTCGAAAAATAAGATTTCTTTTAGGCCCTCTAGAGCTGGTTCATCCGGCACAAGGAAAAAGTGTTTTTATTAATTTGGGGGACGTCCCAATTTCTGTAAAATATTTCATAGAATGGCTAACGAGCACGATGTTAAAGAGAAATAGTTCTTATTTTTCTTTAACTGCTTTCATGAATAAATTTGTTAATGAACTGTTACGTAAATTTTTAAATAATGACGATTGTTTTGGATATAATATTCGTCAAAATGTTCGCCTAAATCAGAGCGTGTATACTGGCCCTCAAGATATCTCCAATCGTGCTGCTCGCGAGCGAGCTTATGTAGCAGATGGATTTGTAAAAGATCCGATAACCCAAATGTATCTTACGCCCATGGGCTCTCGGGGAGAATCGCGAAGAATGAATATTCGCAATATGCCATCCCCAGTACTCAAAGATAAAGATCGCCCCAGCGCCCTCACCGCGATGCCTAGCTATGATGAGGTCAATTACATGATCTATTATGTTGGCCGCACAATGCCAACTGAGCTTATGAATGGTGACAAAGGCGCCGACGAAGATCGTGGAATCTATCATTATCAAATCGGACGCCATTCAGGAATTACCAAAACCATTAAACTTAAAAAGACCGTGACTCCTGGCTTGCAAGAGGTGCGATTCGAACAAGAAGGTTATGATGGATTAGAACAGTTGCGCGTGGTCTATGATGCTACCATTGAAAGCTATGTTAACCCTAACACTTTCCCGGGTACTTATATTTATATAGAGCCCGCCGGCTTTTCTCCTAGTTTTGGAGCTTCGACCATTACGTCAGAGGGCGCCTACGATCTTACTGATTTCGGAATTGGGGGTTATTATATGATTGTGCGCTCGACGCATGTATTTGCACCGGGTGAGGCCTCTACATCAATAGAGGCAAAGTGGGTGAATGCTATTGATAAGGGCCGCGCCGAAGAAATTAAACAGGCTGCCGGCGCCGAAGATCGCGTTAAGACAGACTGTTCGTACCAAATCGAACGCGCAACAGCAGCTTATGAGGAATAAAACAGAAGGAGACTACACATGGCCACAATTGAACGAGGATTTATAGTAGATAATCAAAATGACGCATTCAACGCTTTTGCAAAAAAGACAAGATATCACACGTACACCCATAGTGATGCGGCCCATGTAATTGATTTTAATTTGGGAGAGATGGTTTATTATGGACGAATGGACAATTTTAATATACCGGTATCGTTGGGCCCCTCTCCTCAAAAGATACTAGCACCGACAAAGCGCACTAAGAGCGCTGTTGAGCCAGAATATGGATTAAACTTTGTTATGATGGTATTTGAAGAGATGGCTCTTCATTTTGAAAAAGCTGTTGCCACTCGACAGATATCCCCCTCAGAGAAATATCTCTCTGATCTTACAGTCTATCGGGGATTTGACGATCCGTGGATAAGATATCGCTCCTACACGGGAACCTATCTGCGATCGCTGTATGGCACCATGTTAAACCTCGGATTAAATCCTACTAATACATTTAAAAACATGAAAGAACTATTGAATTTTTTTCCTGCTTTTACGCAAGAGATGGCGCTTACAACTCCTTTTACTTATCCTTCTTATATAAAAAGCCGGATGGGCGATATATTAGGAAGCGGTTTGGCTTTGGAATTAGCTGACTTGCCCTACTCTAATGATGAGGAAAAAATAAATCATTTTTATAATAGTCGTACGTGGAGCTATTATGTTAATGCCTGTAATGAGTTTGGATTTAGAATAGACGCAAATATTCCTTGGCGTATTGTGGCCGATATAGACTCCAGTATAATGAAGTTTGCGGCCAACCGACTTCAGATGCCCGGTGGAAGATTTATTTTTTCTTCTCTTTATGAAAAAGGTGCCCAGACGTATTTGCGAAATATGCCCAAGCTGCTTCTAGAGATGTATAATCTACTTTCGCCGACAGCTTATGAAGAGCGCACTTCGTGTCCTGCCGGCGGCGAGGTAAGAAAGATTAAGCGCATGCGCACATATCAGAATTACGACCAAGTGCTTGCCGAAATCGATATTAAAGATATTCTCACTTTCTATATGAGACTGCGCCTTAATGAGCAAATGCCCGAGATGGATAAATTTCAACGAGATACGATCATGAGCGATTGCCTGAAATTATATCAATCATCTGGACAACTTACCCTCCCACTAACAATTTTCGAATCGATTGTCTCATCTACTATTGACAAGATTGGATCTTTCAGTTATCATAAGAAGCATATACAAGCTTTCTATAAGCAAATGTATGACAGGGGCGAAATTGACGCGCTTCAAGTAGAGGCTCAGATTGGGGGTGGCTATTGATATTTCAGGCACTTGACGATAAGTCAGAATGTATTGGAATTTACGCAGACGGCAAGTTATCGTTTGAAAATTTTCCAGAAAATTTAACACAGACATGGCGCTACAGCGCATCTATCACAGACCCAGCGGTGGAGTATGCCTGGATACGTGCTGGAGGGCGCAATATTACCGATTGCTGCCCTGAAGATTTATGTAATGAACTTCAGGCTACGATTAGAAAAATGAAGGCATATTTGAAGTCTTTTAAGATTGCGAAAGTTAATATGGCGGATCATTGTGTGTTTGACTTGATCCCTCACGACTTCCTTGTACAGTTCTGCGAGATCAAAAATAAAATTACAGAGCATGTGTTTGAAACATACGACAAGCCAGACAACTATGGGCATTTAGACGCGGTATATAAGCTGCTCCATAAGATCCGCTATCAGAAGCTTAATCTCAATAGCGAAGACTGTAAGCACTTGTTTTATTCTTCTATGAATCGTCAAAAGATCCAAGAGCTTATGAAGAACTACAAGCGCATTGACTATAATATGTTTGGAACAATCACAGGACGGTTAACCACGCATCCAGAATCATTTCCTATGCTTACGTTAAAGAAAGACTTACGTCGCATAATCAAGCCTCACAATGACTTGATGATGAGTCTTGATTATAATGGCGCTGAAATCCGCACACTGCTGGATTTATGTGGGCAAGAACAGCCCGAATATGATATTCACGAATGGAACGTGCAGAATGTCATTAAAGATATGGAAATGACTCGCGAAGAGGCAAAGCTTTACTTCTTTGCTTGGTTGTATAATCCACAATCAAACGATATTGATTCAGAATATTACGATCGTGAAAAAGTTCTTGACAAGTATTACAAAGACGGTTATATTCATACTCCGTACGGACGAAAAATTAAAGTGGAGCAAAGAAAGGCGTTGAATTACTTAATCCAAAGCACAACCGCCGATCGCGTTTTAGAGAAGGCGGTTTTGGTCGATAAGATGCTTGAAGGTAAGAAGTCGTTTATTTCGCACGTGGTTCATGATGAGATTGTGATTGACTATTCGGATGAAGATCGTGATATAGTGATTGGCGTACGCGATGTCTTCGAAGACGGATTCATGGCTAACTTGCGCGCTGGAAAAGATTATTATAATTTGAATGAGGTAAAGCTATGATTTCGATCGTTGGGCTAGGGTCGGCAGCTTCTAAAATTGCTGAAAAATTCAAGCAGACTAAAAACTATAATGTCTATGTAATGAATGGCAATGTAGAAAGAAACAGCAAGTATAAATTTAAACTTAAAACGTACGATACACCAGAGGAATACGAAGCCAATATTCCTAATGTTAAGAAATTTCTGGGAACCTCTGATGAACATATTCAGATTTTTATTGTAGGCTCTTCATTAAGCTCAGCTTATGCTTTGGGAATCTTAGAGCAAATTAAGCATCGTAAGATTGATGTGTTCTATATTCAGCCTGATGGAGAGCTGATGACAGGTGTGCCCAAGCTTTTAGACCGCGCTGTCTTTAGTATATTACAGGAGTATGCTCGGTCCGGATTGTTAGCTTCTTTTACCGCGATGTCAAATGTTGCAATTGAAAAGACCATAGGAGATATTCCTATCAAACATTATTATGATAGGATAAATGATTCGATTTTTTCAACAGTTCATTATATAAATTATTTCAATCATGCGGAACCAGAAATTGGAATGACATCGAAGCCCCTCGATATTAATCGTATTAGAACTTATGGAATTTTAAATACTAAAAATTTAGAAGAAAAATGGCTATATCAACTTGACATGGGTCGCGACCTGTGTTATTATCTATGTATCAACAACAAACGATTAGAAAACGAAGGAGGATTGCACAAGAAGATAGTCGACATGCTAAAGGAAAAGCCTAGAAACGCATTTCGGAAAATTTCTTACGCAATCTATGAAACAGAACACAATGATTTTGGGCTTTGCGTTGCCCACACTAACGCAGTACAAGAATACATTTGACAAGCTACGTTGAGTGTTATATTATAGGAATCAAGGAAAGCTTGATTTACTTTACCCAACAAATAGGAGAAAATAAAATGGGAATTGATATGGAACTGATGCGAAAGAAGCTCGCATCCCTTCGCGGCGAAGGAAACAAGGACGCAAACTCACCCTGGTTCAAGCCAGATGAGGGCGATACAGATATTCGGATCGTGCCGACAAATGATGGCGATCCACTAAAGGAAATGTTCTTCCACTATAACGTGGGCGAGCATCGCGGGGGA
>Ga0080013_1001960_pt1 | contig 25615 bp, 20 predicted proteins | sample ETNvirenome_6_85_FD_69236 | JGI IMG/M metagenome (GOLD analysis project Ga0080013, IMG submission 69236) | Marine viral communities from the Pacific Ocean - ETNP_6_85 (SPADES assembly) (version 2) | ecosystem: Environmental > Aquatic > Marine > Oceanic | place: Pacific Ocean | collected 2013-06-19
GGCATTGATCCCGCCCAAGTCCCGGCGGTGATGTCAGCCCTCGGAATGCAGGTCACAACTCTTGATGGCAATCTGGTAATATCAAACCAAAGCATCGCCGATACCGCCGATGAGTTCGGGAAAATCCGAGATCGAATAGCTGGTGAGCGCAAAAAGATTGGCCCAGAGATTCGAATGCTCAAGATGGAGCTTGCAAATATGCAGCTGGAAGCGGCAAGAGAGCAAAAGAAAATTACTACTGAAGGTCTCCAGTCATTAGTTATGGAAATGCACCTCACTGCGATGGCCAACGCCAAAAACGCGGATGGAACATCTATCCATTCATCAGCATCCATCCAGGCGATGCGCCGGAAATTTAGCCGTGAGACGAATGCCGGGAGCCGTGCAGCGATGGTGGCTGCGGCGAGAAACGGCACCGCATTCGCCCGTGGCGGGCTCATCATGACGCCTCAAATATTGACGGATCTTAACTCAGGAGCGATTACTGGTATCATGGGAGAAGCCGGTCCTGAGATGATCGTGCCTGTAGGCCCGGCTGATTCTGCCGGCGCTATTGGATTCTCGGGATCGGGCAACGGCAGCCAGCCTGTTGTTGTTCACGTGAGCTTGCAAATGGATAAGAAGGAAGTGGGCAAAGCGGTTGCTACTGCAAACATAGGGACCGGAGGAAGGCCTGCTTATATACAGACATCCGGCGTGAAGTCGTAGTAGGGGTAATAAATATGAAAAAATTATCAAAAGAACAGAAAGCTGAAAAATGGCTCAAAAAGCTGGCAGATAAGGGTAATCAAAGAGCTTCTTTGCTTTTATCAATTTTGGAGAATTCCACACCTCAAGTCAAAAATTATCATCTTAAAATAATTTTGCCGATGCTTGAAGGCGCTAAGAAAATCGCTGAAATCTATAAAGAACCTGCTTTTAAGCGTGAGATTATGAGAAAGAAGGACAGTTCAACCGATGCCTGATAACGACGAACCAACACTGCCCTCCCAAGCCGAAATTGACGGTGTTGATGAGGAGGTACCGACATTACCTGATGGCGTTGACGCGTCAATGCTTAATCCCATGAAAAATGCCCTAGGGCTTGCTGATCCTAATTACTCTCCAAACACTAACTCCAAGATTGATCTACAGGGAATAGACTTTACTGAGCCCAATCAGGCAGATATTAGCAAACACTCTAGATTGAATTTAGGTGTTTACCTAAGAGGATACACGAGGCACGGGCGCTCTGGAGATGATACATCAAATGGAAACCCTTACTATCCTCCGCAAAATGATCCGTCTGACATGGCACCCAGCCATCATGTGGGTGATGAGATACCGCCGCCATCCGCACTAGAATTCCCTGAAGTTTCTCAGTTCGTTGATCAAGGGACGATGGAGCAGATTGAGGCTGCTGGATTGGGTGTAGGTAGAGGCCTGCACACACCAGGAAATACTCCGCCAGACATTGACGGAGATGCTGGTCAAATTATTGGAACTTTTTTTACGCAAGACCAGATAGACGAAGTTCTTGACAAGACAGGCGGCGATAAAGAAAAGTTAGGGTCAAAGCTTTCTCAAAAGATTTTAGCAATCAACCATGCAACAAAAGCCAATCTCATCGCTGGTAATCGTTATAGAGAAACCTCTCCTGCATCTCTTTATTCATCACCGACGATCGACGACATCGAGAACACAGAAAAACGTGAGCCTAATTACGGCCCAGACGACGGAGCCTCGGGTTTCGTTGCAGGCGCAATGCCTGCAAAGCCAGAATCAGATAAAAAAGGCGTCTTTGACAAAGAGGCTGGCAGGCTAACGATTCAGGAAATTCAGAAGGACACGTTTGACAATAAGCTCGGTGGGTCTTACGATCCAAGTCAGCTTGGAGCAGATCCAACGAAGCCCAAAGAGAAAAATATTTATCAGCCAAATCCGCCTCTGGAAAACTTTGAGTATTCACATTCTACACAGTTTGTGGAAGAGATTGAAGGAGGAAATTTTTACGAACCCGTTTCCGGTCGAATCGGCGACATGGCTCGAAAAGGAGTGCCGTTTAATTATCATCAAACACACGGTGGTGATATAGACCCAGGCGATCCTGATCCCTTTCTTTTTAACAAGACAGCTGTAGGGCCAGGCGGAGCAGCAGAACTCATCAGGAAAGTCAAGCCGGGCTCGACATCTTTGCCAGCTCCAGGAGATGCTGTAGGTGATACATATGCGACAATTTATAACGAAGCAGACCCGCTAGTAAAAGAAACTCTTGATATGTTAAAAGAGTATAATTTGTATAGCCCATCTGCAGATTCACCTTTTTTCATAGGAGGAGTAAAAGACGAAGAAGTGTCAACTCAGGGGCTCTTTACGATTCAAAGAGAATTGGGTAGATTTGTGCCAGAAGCAGGCGTAACTGCCCCTGCTTTGACCAATAGTGCTTCCGGAAAAAGAGTGACAGTGACAGATATGGGTGCCATGGCAATGTCACTTTTAGCTGAAGCTACAGGAGACACGGAGGCTGCATCTGAAATTTTATCATCCGCCGAAGTAGACTCTTTTGGTGTGACATCGGCGGCTGTTCTTGGGCTTGCTGAGCAAATGGGTCTTTACGGGGCTGCACTTGAAGAACTTACCTTGAACGGAATCCCTGGCGAAGGCGATCGACAAAGTCTCATAAATGCCGCAACAGGAAACAGCTCGTTTATGATGAGAGATTCGACTGGCGACGACGGTCTTTACAAAAGAGGACTAAAAGGCCCTAATGATGGTTTGCCGAATCTTGTATCACGCCCGTATAATTCCACCTCTTACGGACAGCTTAATAGCTTTCTTGAGCCCTTTATGGGCGGGGGATTTTTAGGCGCAACAGGTATGCTCGTAATAGCAATCACTTCTGTAGTAGCTATTATTGCAGCCGGCTTGGTAATCGAACTAATAAGTGGGCAAGTTCAATCGGATAAGACGGATCCTACTGCCAGCCCTAGCTCTCCAGAAAATCTAGCACTTGGCATGCATGGCAATTATAAAGACCAGCCAGGTGCAGGAGTTGCTATAAAAGAATTCTTTATGAGGCACATTCTAGGCATTCCTAAGACAGACTTTGATTTTGGAAATTGTGTAGGTGGAGGAATGTGCCTTATGGTAGGTTTTCCGGGCCAAATGATAACAACGGGAAAAATAAAAGCCGGAACGTCAGACATGACGCAGCTAATGAATTTCTTTATTAATCTGGTTTCTACTCCTGGCTATTATGCCAACTATTTGCGTGTAATTGTAATGAGCACACATGCTGTGACCAGTGCATTTGCAGAGCTATCTGGATTTTCTTCTGGATTTGAGGGCATCTTTAATGCTATAACTAAGCTAACAGAGTCAAAAATCTGGAAGTTTGTTATGACTTCTGCTGCTGTCGGCGATGCAAATCTCAAGAGCTATTTTGGTGTGCCAGGAAGAAAAGAGTCTGAGACGTTGCTGCAATTAAAGCCTAACGTAGAGTATAAAAACTTTCCAAACCCAGATCACGTCGCCGGTGGCGCTGACATGGATACAATTCTTCCTGAAGATTATGCTGTCGTAGCTGGCCTAAGAAAAAACATAACGCGCTGGGGGACTGCAGCATACAAGAATCCGCTATCACTAAGCACATTTCTTTCTTCACAAATACCAGATAAGAGGACAACCAATGCTTTGCCAGGACTACGCCGAGTCGCTCCTGAGGAAGTCCCTGCGATTGAACAAGCACTTAGTGCCGAATACGTTCCTTTTTATTTTCATGATCTGAGAACAAATGAGATAATTTCTGCACCTGCGTTTATTACTTCGCTGGATGAATCATATACCGCTCAATACGCAACTGTTGACGGCTATGGTAGACAAGACTCAGTGCGGACACATCAAAAAACAGAGAGAACCATCAATATGGGTTTCAAGCTTGTTGCTTTTGGTGATCAAGATCATGATGCCCTTTGGTATACTGTTAACAAGATAGTTTCTATGCTGTATCCGCAGTATTCACAAGGTGTTGCCAGGCAAATAATGGACAAAGATAAAAACAGGATAGTTTTTACTCAACCATTTTCACAAGTACCTGTCGCCTCTCCTCTTATTCGAATAAGAATTGGAGATGTCATCAAATCCAATTACTCTACTAAAAATATGATGAGAATGTTTGGGTATGCTGATGAAGAAACTGATGTCTTTAAAGTAAAGGGTAAAGTTGATCCTTCTGTCCCCTTGAAAAAACTTATAGACAATCAGAACGCAAAGCTCAAGAACAAATACAGCGCTGTCCTCGGAGGAAACTACATCGAGGCAGCGTCTGAAGCCACACCGGGAACTTCCGAATCGGCCATCAATACGTTCAAGTTCGTTATCGGAAGCGCAACAAAGAAGGGCATCAAGTTTTATTGCGAAAAGGTTTCTAAAAATTCCCTCACGGACGCACTTCCAGCTCTCGGCCCGGAGACGTCTAAAGATATGGATGACCCTAAACTCAAAGCTATTCTGTCTGTAAACCCAAGAGCAAAATCTAGGGGTTCGTTTAAGGACGGTGTCTTCGTTAGATTGATGGGCTTCAAGCAAGTTACCAGTGAAGGCATGGCGCATGATTGCATGGTAGAAGCTTTCACACGAGACCCGGAGAGCGCTGATCCCACCCAAGAGCTTAATAAAACAGAGATAAAGGGATTAGTACTTGATCTAAAAGATTTCCAACATTGGGACTTTCCTGCAGTAAAGAAATTTATTATGAACACAGACGTATATAAAAAAGAGTCTAATAAGCAAGCTGAAGCGGTAAAAGCAGAATTTACCTTAGCTGCAAGTAATTTCTTCGATCCGAACAACAATGCCATTGTTCGATCTTTTGAGTCAACAAGAGGAAGAGGGTTGGCTGGATTTATCTTTAACCTAAACATGAATCTTTTTGATTCTACATGGGATATAACGCCAGGAAAAGCTGCTCCTATGGTAGTTGATATTCGTCTAACGTTTATGCCGATTAACGATTTGCCGGTTGGCTTAGACAGCAACGGAAGGCTTCAAGCCCTAACATATCCCGTAGGCGCACTAGGAAACGATTCGGGATGGGGCTCAGTAGCAGGTGACTCAAATAACTTGCCTAATGCCGCAGCTTATAATAAAAGGCTGGCTAGCGAAGTCCAGTCTGCTAAGCGAGGAGGCCCCGATGATCCTAAAAAATAAATCAGCAAGGTTGACAACCCAACAAGTCTAGAGAGAGGTGCTCATGAGCATTGATAGATATGGTAATGACAATTTGGTACAAGATGGAAAACTTTTAGGAACCAGCCGTTCGATTCTTACAATACGACAAGCTGTCGAAAGCGGAGCCATCAATACAGTTTCAAGGACAACCAAGTCTTCAGAAAGGCTGGATATTATAGCTAATCAAATTTATGCTGACGGGCGTTTATGGTGGGTGATTGCAGCGGCTTCCGGTATAGGGTGGTGGCTCCAGATACCTCCAGGAACACTTTTGAAAATTCCTGTTGACTTACAGCAAGTTGAGAGTCTGCTGTAATGAATAAAAAAGATATTAGAAAAGTTTTTAATGAGCTATCAGTCTATTTCGGCCTCAGGCACAAAGATTCTTTTGTAAAAGTAGCTACAGGCGAGCCGAATACAGAACAGACGGGAAAAATTTCTAAGGACCCAGAGATTGTCACTGAAGTGTTTGATCTTTTGTTTAGTGATACACATAGCTTTATGACTGGTGAAGACATTCGCATAAAAATGGATGCTCAGCCAGAGTTGTTTGCAGACAAAATAAGATACACGCCAGCCGGCGAGAAAGAGATGGTATCAACCAAAGAAAAATCGGTAAATAGTTTTTATAATAGACAAAACAAAGCTCAAGGGTGGGGAATTATGGATCGCTCCATCAGCGGCGGAAGCGGGTTTCAATATATTCTCAACGATATTCGTCCGAAGGGCTTCAATCAAGTGGAGCAAACATCTGTATTTCAATGTTTTCCAGCCAAAAGAGGTCTTGATGTATCTGATACAGATATTGCTTCTTTATTTCTTAATGCTTTGCCAACAATTATGTTGTCCAGAGCGATGCCCTATCTTGAAATCGGTATTTTTGATAATGTTGAAGTAGCGGACGGAAATTTTTTATCTTCACCTTCTATTTCTTTGTCGAAGTTTTTAGGTGTAAGTCAAGGCGACAGCCCAGCAGATCCTCTTTTTGGTGGGTTTTTAGATAGCGCAGGTGAAGTCGATAAGACCGGAAAAGGTATGAGACAAGTATCCGGCATGGAAGTGTTTACAACTCCTCAAACCATGGTCGACAGAAATGCAGCACTTTACTCCAGAGAAGCAGGCGGCCCCGCAGATAAATTTAGACCTTTTATGTCAATTCAAAGCTTGACGATAAACGATACAGCCACCGGAGCAGCAAAGTCATCTTATAAAACAGCTTCTTTATCTTTGATTCTTCATGATAAAGGAAGGTTGAGTGATATTGCAAGATTGGTAGCCCCAAGAAGGCTGGGTTCAACAAGATTTCAATTGACTTATGGCTGGTCACACCCTGATGGCAACATGAAGATGCGTAGAACAGATGCAGATGCGATGACCAGGATTGGTGACCTCATTGATGCAATGAAAGTAACAGAGACTTACAAGCCTTCTAATAGTAGTTTTAGTTTTGAAAAAGATGGAAGCGTAAAAATAGAACTTGAGCTTGTTATGGCAGGAACGAATAAGGTGTCAATGACAGATCTGACTGTGCTCACCTCAACTGACGGAGCAGCTCATGCAGATGTCGGTGAAATCGCGAAAATATTGAGTCGAGTCGACCAGCATATGAAAAATCAAGCTGATTCTTTAGACGACTTAGATGTCGAGGTTCCAACGTTCTTAACATCTCCAAGCTGGGAAAGTTTAGTTACAATAGACGGTAGAGCCCTAAAAAAGCTAAACAGCTTTTTAGAATCGATGGAAAAGTCTTCTGAGAACAAAGATCTCAAGACAGCAGCTAGTCTTGTATTGGGATTATTAGACCCAACCGACGCTAATGGAGCGCTAGTTTCAAAAATCAAAAAAGATAGAGCCAATCTAGCTCAAGAAATCTGCAATCGTTTGCGTTCTTCTCCTGATCCTTTTCTTCGGCCGGGCAAGGGAGTAACAGCAAAGAATCTTGGAAGTGGAAATAGAAAGAAAGACTTCTCAGACACATTAAAAAAATCAAAAAAGGGAAATGTTGTTGGAGGGCAAAATTATGTATCTTACGGCAAGCTGATGGTATATATGCTTCAAGATGTACTCCAAGAAACCCGTGCAGACGTTCAGTTTGTTTTTTCTGCATTCAATAGAGATGCAGCCGGAGTTTTTGACTACAACATAGCACAATTTCCAATCTTGATTGATTTGCTGCAAGAAGATTTGGCTGATGAACTAAAGAAATCTCATAAATTTTCTATATCTGATTTTGTTAAGATGATAGGAGAAAAACACATAGAGTTTCACGGCAGCAAGGCATACGGTCTAAACAAGATCTACGTTCCGAATAAAAGAGGAACTGATGCAGCCGGACAATACACGAAAAAAGTCGAGCAGGCCTTCGACAAAGACCGGCTAGCCGGCAAATTCGACATTGAGACTAAGCAGATAGCAAACTTGGATGAACTATACGGAAAGGGCAAAAGAACAGACCCAACATTTGTTTGCCCATTAGTCAACATGAGGATCGAAACGCGCCCAGCCACGAGAACGCCACAAAGCACTAAAAATAAAATACAAAGCGTTACTAAAGTTTGTTTTTTCGATGAGTGCTGTGGGTCTACAATGTCGTTAGGTACAGCTATGTCGACGCTTTTGAAAGGTAATTTTTTCTACACAGAAGACTATTCGTCTGATACGACTGATACCTATTCAGCAAACCATCAAGATGTTTTCAACTCAATGGTAAATCTTTTAAAAGAATACAAGTTTGTTAAGCCTCTTGTGGACCAATCTTCCTCAGGCGCGCTGTTGACCGATCTAAAGAAGAATTATCAACAAGAGATGGAAAAGAAAATGCCAGCACGTGTAGAGAGTTTGCTGAGGATGAAAATTGAAAGAACAATGGTTTTGACAACTGATCAAGACGATGTAAAAAATATATTTTTTGGATTTTCTCCTTATCTTATATACGGGTCCGAGGGCTCGGGGCTAGTTGAAGCACAAGTATCATCTGAACAAAACGAGAATATTACGTCTATTGCTATTGCCAAAAGAGTTCTCCAACAAGCTGACCCGGATGAACCTACAAAAACTCCTATGGAGTTACCCATGCAGGTTCATCCTGCAACCGTAAGTGCAACAACTTTTGGATGTCCTTTGCTACGTTATGGACAAAAATATTTCATAGATTTCGGCACCGGAACAACAATAGATAATTACTACGCAATTACAGAAATTAATCACACGATCTCATCAGACACCTTTACTACTGATATTCAGCTCACACCTCAGGATGCTTATGGAAGATTTATCAACGCGTCAGGTATGGCAACAAATCAAGTAATATCAGCTCTCTCAGCAGGCTTTGTAAAGAAGAAGAAGAGAAAAGGAAAAGGAAAAAGCAGAGCCAAGAAACAAGGTGAAGGCCTGATAGGGATTATAAAAACGGTGGGTCGAATAATTCAGGCAGCGTTCACGAAATAAGTGAACACTTTGCTGTCAGATACTATGATTTTATAAATGATCGTGTATGAAACAATAAATCGTCAAAACTGCAAGATAGCATCACTCTTAGATGAGATTGATAGTTGCATAAACTTACCAGACTTGTCAGAATTTATAACGATAGCATCGGGAGAAGAAAGTGATTTTGTTCCGGAAAAAGTCATAAAAATTCAAAAAGCCCTTTCTCCCAATCAGACAGCGTGGCCTTTATTGATTACAAAGTCTGAGAGGGGTCAAATCGTTGACAGAATGGTAGAGAAGTGCACAGCTGTTTTCCTGTGCAAAGAAGATCGACAATATTTTAGCACGTGGAGCGAAATCAGAAAATTTTTGAATTCTTTGTCGACGCTCACAGTAGATGCCCCTACATGGAGGCAGTCAATAACATCTTCTGGCATGTCAGAACAGGCACAGCGCCTACCTCTTTGTTGGCTAACATCAAAAGACTCACAGGTTGCTATTGACCCGGTCAGATATTCAACAAAAAGTTCTTCTACAGGAAGGCTAACTGTTGTCGAAGGTCCTAACTTTCTTACGTTGCCAAAAGCCTGCCGCAAAGCTTTGAGGCCCGCGGCCAAAGATTCACAAATCATTGAAGTTGACTTTACGTCCCTGGAGCCACGCGTTGCTTTGCAACTTTTTGGCAACTTATCAGAAGAGGGAGATGTTTATGAGCTTTTAATGAAAGCGTGTGGTATAAAAAACAGAGACACTGCTAAACTTGCAACAATTTCTACCCTCTACGGAGCATCTTTAGCAAGGCTAGCCCCGTCGTTAGGAAATAAAAAAAGTGCGCAGTCTGTTGTTGAAAGCGTAAGAAATTTTTTTGGTGTAGCTGAACTTGAAGACAAACTAGAAAAACAAGCCAGAGAAGGCTTGGTTAGAAATATCTTTGGAAGGCCGCTTAGAGTGGCAACTAAGCAAAAGAGAGTTCGTCTAAATCATGTGATACAATCGACAGCAGCTGACTTAGCTAACTTGCTTTTTTCTGATCTTTGTAAAAAGTGTGAGTATGCTAAGCCTTTAGTTGTAATACATGATGCGCTTATTGTTGAAATTCCAAATGATAAAAAACAAGATTTTGTCAAAGAATGTAATAGCTTATCTTATAATGGCTTTAGGTTTCCGACTAAAAACGAAATTTTGCATATTTAATAGCAAGATGAGCAAGAGGCTACCAAGTGAAAATTGATAAAAAAATATTTGAAGCAGTCATGGAATTGCTAAAAGAAGAAGAAGAGGCCAGGGCTGAAGCCCCCAAGGAAGACGCTGAAGCCGATAAAAAAAGCGTAAAAGAACCCGCGAACGAAAAGAAAAAGAAAGAATCTACTTCTAGCAAAAAAATTAGAGCCCAGGGCGCATTTGGCAAAGGCGGATGGTCACAGCAGCTGCAAGTTGCTGAGTCTCGATCGATTGACGATCCAGCAGGCTTGACAAAGGACTTGGGAATAACGTCAGCATCAGGAAAGAACGATTTAGAAAAAGCTTCCAGCGTGCTTGAGCAGGCAATTAAAAATAATAAAATTATGGGTGAAGCCTTTAATAATCCTGCTATTCAAAAGATCAAGGCTGGTAAAAGAGAAGTAGAGATTTGTCAAATAACGCCTGCTAACGCAGATGTTTCATATCGAAATGGTGCTAAGTACATTTATTTGACTCTAGTTGCAGCAGAAAACGCCGGTATACTGAAAATGAAAAGAGGCGTTCGATTTCTTAGCCGTGAAAAGACACAATTTCCGACCTTGACAAGCATTTAAATGTAAATCTTTGATACGCTTCATATAATCATAATATGGAAAATGATTTTGAAACACTCAAAGAAACTTACTCTAAGTACATTTCGCTTTTGCGAAAGTTCTTTCCCGAATCAATAGAAGCTGTAGATGCTCTCGAAGAATCAATGGGGGAGCGTCTATTTCTTGCGCCTAGAGATCTAGTGCCACAGTCAGGAGGATCTCCGGGTGGTCTAGTATCTTTTGCCGTTTCTGTTGCGAAAAGATGCAAAACATTTCAGGCTGACGTAAGCCCTAAGAAGCTGGCTAGGGTGGCTTTAATTCATGAGTTAGGAAAGCTAGGCGGCTTAGACGCTGGGCAAGATCTTTACATCGCTGAAGAGTCTGACTGGCACAGAGAAAAGCTAGGCAGAAATTACAAATACAATGATGCCTGCCCAAAAATGTCAGGATCACACAGAACTTTGTTCTATGTGTCTCACTTTGGTTTTAAAGTAGACGAAGAAGAGTGGGTTGCTTTGGCAACTTCAGCGGGATTTCAGTATGATGAAAATAAATTTTATGCTAACGAAATTTTGCCGCTAGCTCAATCATTACATGCAGCTAGAACTTTTTCTCTTGCAGAGATTAAAAGCAATCAATAAGATATTTATGTCTATGAAGAAAAAATTATGGGAATACGTAAAGTGGATGCTTTCTGAGGCAGATGATGATACACAAAAAGACTTGCTTGTAGAGCCAGATGATGTTGAAGAAACTGACGAAGAACAGCAAGAAGTATCCTCTGGCGGAGTCGCTGGTGCAATGACTCCTCTTGGAACAGACGCGTCTTATCCTGATTCTAGGGTGGGACACAAGAAATCACCGGCAAGAGCAGCAGGTGATTCATTCGGTGGGGCTAGACCACCTAAAAAATCTTAGAAATTTAGTGAAATTTAGACAATAAAATTTTAGAATAACATTACTAGCAAATTGCTTGTTAAAAATTGCCTATTACAATTTGGAGGTTTAAAATGGCAGTAAACTTAGAAGCGCTTCAAAAGAAGCTCAATCAACTTAGCGGTCAAAATTCTCGACGAAGCTCGATGTGGCGCCCACCTGAGGGCGAGGAAGTAACAGTACGAATCATTGCCTTCCCGGACAATGACGGCCAGCCATTCAAAGAGCGATGGTTTTACTACGGTGTTGGAAACAATCCCGGCTTGCTGACGCCCAATCAGTTTGGAAATCCCGATCCCATTCAAGAGCTTATCAATAAGCTTCGGTCTGATGATACAAAAGAATCATACGAATTGGCCAAAAAGCTTTATCCCAAGATGAGATCTTATGCAGCTGTTGTAGTCAGAGGCGAAGAAGACAAGGGAGTTCGTCTTTGGGCATTTGGTAAGACAGTCTATCAAGAGCTATTAAAGATTATGCTTGATAGCGACTATGGTGATATTACTGACGTCAAGGAAGGGTTTGATGTGAAAGTCAATTGTGTCAAGCAGCCCGGAAAGCTCTACGCTGAAACATCAGTAAGACCGCGGCCCAAGTGCACAGCTCTTTCTAGCGATACCAAGCAAGTCAAAGAGTGGCTCAAGAGCATCCCGGAACTTGATGATATCTACACGTGCAAGACGTACGAAGAGTTGGAGAAAATCATCAATAGCTGGCTTGAAGACCCGGAAGAAAATATCGGTTCTAGCAGAAACTATTCATCTTCTAGCTCGAACACCCGGTCATCTGAAAGCAGCAAAAGCACAGCGTCTAATTCTCTCAAAGATTTAGATGATGCTTTTGCAGATCTTGAGAGCATGTAAAAAGAAGAAAAAGTCTTCTTCAGGGCGTCTATTTAGGCGCCCTGTTTTGTTTAAGTCAGCATAAAAGATTATAATTGTTCCAGGAGAACTATCATGACAAACAAAAGTAAAAGAAAGAGTAAAGAAAATCCGATGGATGGATTTACAGAAGACTTGATCAAATCAATAAACAAAGACCATGGTTCTAAAATTGCTTATAATTTAGAGCATGACGAATCCCCTACACATGTGAAGCGATGGATCAGCACTGGGTCTAGACAGCTAGACTATATCATCGCTAACAGAAGAAACGGCGGTTTACCTGAAGGGCGAATTGTTGAGATTTTTGGTCCACCTTCTATTGGCAAATCACATATAGCCATTCAGATAGCAAAGTCAACCCAAGAGATGGATGGCATTGTTGTCTACATCGATACAGAAAACGCGACGAGTGTAGAGAATCTTTCTCTATTGGGTGTTGATATCAGCAAGAGATTTGTGTATGTTGACACACATTGCACAGAAGAAGTTTTATCAATTGCTGAATCGACAATCATGAAAGCAAAGGCGATGAATAAAGATGTTCCTATCACAATTATTTGGGATTCTGTTGCTGCATCTTCTCCCAAGGCAGAGCTTGTAGGAGACTACGACAAGGATTCTATTGGCTTGCAAGCTCGAGCTATCTCTAAGGGAATGCGAAAAATTACCGGTGTGATTGCCAATCAAAATGTGCTGATGATCTGTTTAAATCAGATTAGAACAAAAATTGGTGTAATGTATGGAGATCCAACAACAACCCCGGGAGGCAAAGCAATCCCATTTCATTCGTCTGTAAGAATTAAGCTTGGCGCAGGTCAACCGATTCAAGACAAAGATAAAAATATTATTGGCATCAATGTATCAGCAAAGACGATAAAGAACAAAGTATCAGCGCCCTTTAGAACGTGCAACTTTGAAATTCATTTTGGCATCGGTATTAAAGAGCATGAACAGCTCTTTGATGCTTTGCGAAAAAACGGACCCGAAATCGTAAAGGGAAAAACTATTGAAGTCGGCGGCACAGGATCTTGGAAGACTCTAACAGTATCTGATGCTAAGACAGGTGAAGTTTTTGTTGAAAAGAAGTTCTATAAGGCAGACTTTGATCAAATTTTAGCTAGCAAAGAATATCAAGCGTTCTTAGAAGATTTAATAGAAGCTTCGCTTGTAAAAAAGTCTAATGCTAGCGCTATGGATATTGATGTAGAGTCATATGAGGAAGTAAGGGCTGTATCGGATGATCTTCAAGATGTTCTAACAGAACTCGGTGGATAAAATGAATGATCCCATACTCATAGTAGATGGGCTAAATGTATTCATGCGTCATTTTTGTGCAAACCCATCTTTATCAGAGAACGGTGATCATGTCGGCGGTTTTTTAGGTTTTCTTGGCGGTCTAGGAAATCTTTGTGAAAAGTTTGGACCTAAAAAAATAATCGTAGTATGGGAATCAGGCGGAAATCCTAGAAAGAGAGCAATTGCTGCTTCGTACAAAAAGGGTCGACGCCCCCCAAAGCTAAACAGATACTACGAAGGTGATATTCCTGCCACATCACAAAATCATACGTTCCAAGTTTCTCTATTAGTAAAAGCTCTAAGCTCCCTGCCTGTAACACAGATATACGTTAGAGACTGCGAAGCTGATGACGTGATAGGTTACCTAGGTCGATATGTCTGTAATGATTCTGCGACCATCCTGGTATCTTCTGACAAGGATCTATATCAACTCATAGATCATAAAACGAAACAGTGGTCACCCGGCCAAAAAAGATTGATAGACAAGACATATATTTTAGAAAAATTTGGAATCTCTACAGAAAACTTTGTTAGTGCAAGAGCTTTTATTGGAGATGGAAGCGACAATATTATTGGAGTTAAAGGAGCTGGATTTAAAACGATGTCTAAGTGGTTTCCTTCTCTAATGAGCGAAAAATTTATATCGTGCAATGAGATCATCGACATTGCCAAAGAAATGACTCTTTCTAACAAGGGTAAAACAATAAAATCAATCGCAGAAAGCTCTGATCTTGCTAACAAAAACTGGAAGTTAATGCACTTAGACACATCACGTCTTAGTGGTGATCAAATACATAAAATTTCCGGTCAACTTGAAAATATCGGTATATCCAATAAAATGGAAATAATGAGACTAATGACACAATGCGGCATGCAAAAGTTTGACATTAATCGTCATTTTGCGGCAATAAATTCTGTGAGGAATAAGTGAAATTTAAAAATGAGATCATGAGGGACATCATCGAAAACGCTGGGGACACCCATCATTTCTCTCAGTATGGTAAAAGCTTCCAGGAGAAAATTTTTCAAGGGTTGGTGTCTGATACACAGTGGGCCAATCAGATGGTTGAAGTAATGAGGCCAAATTTTTACGATGTTGAGTATCTGAGGTTTCTGACAGAAAAATATTTTTCTTACTATGAAAAATACAGGTGCTTTCCTACGCTGGGTCTCCTTGTAAATGTAATCAAGGAAGAGCTCGGCAGCAATGAAGACGATATTCTAAGAGACCAGATTATTGAATTTTTGCTTAGAGTCAAGACCAATCCACACCCGGGTGACATCGGATATGTCAAAGATAAAACATTAGATTTTTGTAAGAGACAAGCTTTTAAGGGAGCTTTGGAAAAATCTGTAGATCTTATCCAGGGTGAAAACTTTGAAGCAGTCATTGAGCTTATGAAAAATGCTGTTTCAATCGGAATGCCAAATAGCTCTGGTCATGATTTTTTTGAGGATATTGAGGCTCGATTTATCAAAGTAAATAGAAATGCAGTCCCTACAGGTTTTCCTAGGCTAGACGAAAAAGATATTTTCAAAGGTGGCTTAGGAAGAGGGGAAATCGGTGTGATCACTGCTAATACTGGCGTGGGTAAATCTCACTGGCTAGTAGCAATGGGAGCCAATGCAATGCGCGCCGGAAAAAATGTTTTGCATTATACATTTGAGTTAACAGAGACGGCTGTTGGATTGCGATACGATAGTAATTTATGTGGGATACCTAGCAATGACGTTCAGGACAATAAAGAGCTGGTCAAAGAAGTATACGAAAGCAAGTCACTAGGGCGTCTAATCATTAAAGAATATCCGACAGGAAGTGCTTCGGTCGTCACACTTAGGAATCATATTGAAAAATTGGCACTCAAAGGCTTCAAACCCAATGTTTTGATTATCGACTACGCTGATATCATGAAGTCTACTAGAAGCTATGATAGTCTGAGGCACGAGCTTAAGTTGGTCTATGAGGAGCTTAGAAATCTATCGATGGAAATGGATATTCCTATTTGGACAGCTTCTCAAGCCAACAGAGATAGCGCTCAGTCTGAGATTGTAGGATTGGAAAATATGTCAGAAGCTTATGGAAAAGCTATGGTTGCTGATGTTGTTGTAAGCATATCACGAAAGGCAGCTGAAAAATCTACTGGGTTTGGTCGACTTTTTATTGCTAAGAACCGAGCCGGCAGAGATGGAATTGTTTTTCCTATTTCAATTGATACGTCAATGTCTATGTTTTCAATTTTAGATGAAAATTCAATGTCATTGAGTGAAGTAACACAACAATCTAACAGCGAGGCAAAAGCAACTTTACTAAAAAAATGGAGGGAAGTAAAGGGCGAAGCGGAGGAAGATGTTGTATAGTCTAGATACGATAAAATTTGTATTGTATTTTTTATTCACATCTTTCCTAGGAATGATTAGAATCACTACAGACTCAAGCAATGTCAGAGAAATTTACAAGAAATAGCAAAAGTGATCCGATGCTATACGCATAGATGATCACATCGAGGTAATTTGATGGTGAGTTATGATGAGGCTTTTGAAAAAAGCTTAGAATATTTTAAAGGCGATGAATTAGCAGCTAATGTTTTTGTTACAAAATATGCGCTAACAGACAAAAGTGGAAAAATTCATGAACCAAGTCCTGACTTGATGCACAAGAGAATGACCAAAGAGTTTGCTCGAATTGAGTCAAAGTATTCTAATCCAATGTCAGAAGAAGAAATTTTTGACCTATTAGCGAACTTTCGTTACGTCGTCCCACAAGGGTCACCGATGTCAGGCATTGGTAATCCGTATCAAATACAGTCACTTTCAAATTGTTTTGTAATTGAGTCGCCCTACGATTCCTATGGCGGCATTTTAAAGACTGACCAAGAACTTGTCCAGATTGCAAAGAGAAGGGGCGGCGTCGGATTTGACTTAAGCACAATTAGACCAAAAGGATTGTCGACGGGAAACTGTGCAAGAACAACAGACGGAATAGAAGTCTTTATGGACAGGTTTAGCAATTCTTGCCGAGAAGTTGCACAAGGGGGCCGCCGCGGCGCTCTAATGCTAACAATTTCAGTTCATCACCCACAAATTCGTGACTTTATAAAAATAAAAAGAGATCTAACAAGAGTTACAGGTGCAAATATTTCTGTTCGATTGTCTGATGAATTTCTCAATGCTGTCAAGTCCGGTTCTAACTTTCAGATTAGATTCCCTGTGGGCAAAGATGAAGATCACAAAGTATCTGAGCAGATTGATGCCAACGAACTGTGGGATGAAATTATTGAAAGTGCTCACGCCGCTGCTGAGCCCGGTCTTCTTTTTTGGGATACAGCAACATCTTTGACGCCCTCAGATATCTACAGCGACGAAGGATTCGGCTCCATGTCGACTAATCCTTGTGGTGAAATTATTTTGTCGCCTTATGATAGCTGTCGTCTTATGCTTGTCAATCTTCTTTCTTTTGTTGAAAACCCATATACGTCAGAGGCTTCTTTCAACTATGAGAAAATGGGAGAAGTAACCCAAAAAGCGCAAAGACTTATGGACGACATGATTGATCTAGAGGTAGAGCAAGTTGAAAAAATTCTTAAAAAAATTGAAAGTGATCCTGAGCCCGCTGAGGTAAAACAGATTGAAAAAGATTTATGGGAAAACATCAAGACACAGGCGATCTTAGGGCGTAGAACAGGGCTGGGCGTAACAGCTGTAGGTGACGCTCTTGCTGCACTAGGCATCCGATATGGATCAAATGATTCTATCGAAACTGTGGAATTATTTTATAAAACTCTGTCTGTAAATGCTTATCGCTCTTCCTGCATCATGGCAAAAGAGCGAGGATCTTTTGAGATACACAATCACAACAAAGAAAGAAATCATCCATTTTTAGAGCGAATATTTGAAGCTGCTCCTGATGTTAGAGAGATGAATAAAAAATACGGCCGACGCAATATTGCTCTTACTACAACAGCGCCTGCAGGATCTGTGTCTGTGCTAACACAAACGACGTCAGGAATTGAGCCAGCTTTTATGCTTCATTATACTAGAAGAAAAAAGCTTACAGAGAACGACGGTGATGCACGGGTTGATTTTGTAGATGATAGCGGTGATCGATGGCAAGAGTACGATGTATATCATCACGGCTTTAAGCAGTGGATGGACACGCAGGGTATTAAAGAGGGCGGTAGCGATAAGCTTGTTGAGATAAGCCCATACAATGGCGCCACTGCGAATGAAATAGACTGGGTCTCAAAGGTAAAAATGCAAGCCGCGGCACAGAAATGGGTATGTCATGCTATTTCTAACACAACCAACTTGCCGGCAAGCATTGATGTTGAGACAGTAAAAGACGTGTATATGACAGGGTGGGAATTGGGATGCAAGGGTGTTACTGTGTACCGCGAAGGTTGCCGCGCGGGCGTATTAGTGACTAAAAACAAAGAGCTGTCATTTAAATCTCACGAAGCCCCTGAGCGTCCTCAAGAGCTAAAATGTCACATTCATCATGCTAGCATCAAGGGAGAGGCATGGACGATACTAGTTGGTCTTCTGGATGGAAGACCTTATGAGGTCATGGGAGGTCTTCAGAAGTATATAGAGATTCCCAAGAAGTACAAGAAAGGTGTGATTATAAAGCATCACTACAAAACTAAAAATTCTAGATATGATCTAAGAATCGGTAAGAACGGTGATGAAATATTGATCAAAGACATTGTAGATGTTTTTGATAACCCTAATCATGCAGGATTTACAAGGACGATTTCGTTGGCGCTGCGACATGGAGCTCAAATTCACTATATAGTTGAACAGCTACAAAAAGACAGAGAAATGGATATGTTCTCTTTTTCAAAAGTGATAGCAAGAGTTCTAAAGTATTACATCAAGGATGGAACTGTTCCAGGTAAAACTGTATGTTCAAATTGCGGTGCTGAAGACACCCTTATTTATCAAGAAGGGTGTGTTACATGCACTGCATGTGGTCATGGAAAATGTGGATAAAAGTAGGTATAAATGAAATGGACAAGTAAAATTTCCCCTCTGTTAAAAGAATATGAACTTAGAAAACCGCCCGTAATTGTTAGAGTTAACAAATTCGATGAAGAGTCGGCAAAAAAGTTTTCTGATTCAGTAGCTCAAGCCCATAATACAGGTCAAAAAGTCATTCCTGTCGTTATCGACTCATACGGCGGTCAAGTATACAGCCTTATGACAATGATCAGCGCTATCAAGCATGCCGAGCTTCCAATTGCAACAATTGTTGAAGGAAAAGCTATGTCTTGCGGAGCAGTCTTGCTGACATTCGGCGAGGAGGGCCTTCGTTTCGCAGATCCTGACGCTACTGTTATGATTCATGATGTTTCAAGCGGCGTATATGGTAAGATTGAAGAGCTAAAAGCTGATGTCAAAGAAGCAGAACGGTTGGATTCTAAGATCTACACTATGATGGCAAGAAACTGTGGCAAAAAAGACGATTATTTCAAGAAGAAGATTTTCGCCAAAAAGCATGCTGACTGGTTTATGGCAGCAGATGAGGCAAAAAAGCACGGCATTGTAAATCATCTTCGAGTTCCAAAACTCAACATAGAGATTGATGTAGGCATCGACTTTGAATAAATTTGTGTAAGTTTTGTCTAGATGTGGTAGAATAAGGTGATGACATAAAGAGGAATCTTATGTGGCAACCACCTAAATCTCCAGTCGGAATGTTACAAGAAGATTTATGGCCTGACAGGTGGAAAATCTTAGTTGCATGCATTCTGCACAATCAAACATCTCGAAAGCAAGTCGACAAAGTCTACAAGCAGCTTTTTTATAGCTATCCTAATGCACAATCGATGTCAAATGCAGATCAAGACGTTTTAGCTCAAATTCTCAAGCCTTTGGGTCTTTATAATCGTCGGAGCAAATCACTCATTAGATTTTCCAAAGAATATCTGGGCTTAGACTGGCTTAGGCCGTCTGATCTTTATGCATGCGGAAAGTATGCTGACGACTGTTTTAGTGTTTTTTGCACCGGAAAATGGAAAAATGTAAATACTAGCGACAGTGCATTGTCACTTTATATTAGCTGGCTCAAGGAGAGCAATGAAATCAATTGAGCAGAAATATCGTAAATTAGATGACATCGAGCATGCGCTGCTTCGCCCAGGAATGTATATTGGTTCAACAAAGACACGCACAGAAGAGTGCTATTTGCTGAACAAAAAGAAGCTAATTAAGCCCAAGAGTGTTGAAGTTAATTCAGCATTTTTGAAAATTTTTGATGAGATTATTTCTAACTCTGCTGATGAGCACCGGCGAAACAGTAAGCTCAACTTGATTGAGGTAACTACTGATGCTTTAACAGGAAAAATTACTATCCGTGATAATGGAGGTATCCCTGTTGTTAAGCACGCTGTTCATGATGAATACGTCCCAGAGATGATTTTTTCTAATCTCAAGGCAGGATCAAATTTTAACGATGAAGAAGACAGGCTTGTTGCTGGAACAAATGGAGTCGGAGCAACATTAACTAATATTTTTTCGTCAGAGTTTCAAGTACGGACTTGCGACGGAAAGAAGGAATTTTCTCAAACGTTCACAAATAATATGCGTAAGAGAGAAAAGCCTGATGTAAAGCGTGCAAACAAGAAATCAAGATATACAGAAATTTCGTATACGCCTGACTTCAAGCAGTTTGGTCTAAAAGGGTTAGATGCCAATCATATCGAGTTGATGAAAAAGAGGTGTATAGATTTAGCTGCTTGTAATCCTCTTTTGAAAATAAAATTTAATGGAAAAAGATTTTCTTATCCGTCTTTTTCAGCGTATTGTCGTCTTTATGTTTCTGATGTTGTTTATGAAGGTTCTGAGCGCTGGAAGATTGCAATTGGAACTTCAAGCGGAAGCATGCAGCAAGTTTCTTTTGTCAATGGGGTTGAAACTAAAGACGGAGGAACACACGTAGACTTTGTAGCAAATCAAGTTGTTGATGCTGTTAGGTCAAGGCTCAAGAAAAAGCATAAAGTAGACCTTAGACCAGCAGAAATCAAAAATCACATGTTTATATTTGTCAATACAGACATTGTTAATTCATCATTTTCTTCACAGACAAAAGAAAAACTAATCACAGACCCTAGAGACTTTGGGTCAAAGCATGAGCTTTCTGACAAGTTTCTAAAAGCAGTTTGCGAGTCAGAAATGATCCAGCAAATTCTTGACTGGGCCCAGCAAAAGAAGAATGCTGATGAACGAAAAGCTTTACGAAAGCTCAACAAACGTCTGGACAAGGAAAAAGTACTAAAGCTAATTGATGCTAAGGGACGAAAGAGAGAAAGTTGTACATTATCACTGTTTGAGGGTGACAGCGCTTCGAGTGCTTTTAGAAAATATAGAAACCCTATGCTGCAAGGGGCATTCCCCTTGAGAGGAAAGTTTTTAAATGTATCAGGCATGCCCGCTTCAAAAGTAGTTCAAAACAAAGAGGTATTGTCACTTCTTAATGCAATTGGTCTGCGCCTAGGAGAAGATGCAGAAAAATTACGATATGGCAAAATCTTGATATATTCAGATGCTGATCCTGATGGTGATTCCATCGCTGGTTTACTTGTCAATTTCTTTGGTCGTTTCTGGCCTGAGCTTTTAGAGAAAAAGATGCTTCTTCGTGTTATGACACCTTTAGTTGTTGCAAAAAGCAAAAATGAAAGAAAAATGTTTTATACAAATGAAGATTTTGAGATTTGGAAAAAGACAGCATCTCTTAGAGATTGGTCTATTTCGTATAAAAAGGGTTTGGCAGCTCTAGAAGATGAAGAATATTGCGACATTATTAGAAATCCAAAAATGTTCGCATTAGTTCCTGGAGAAAATCTTCGCAGGTCTTTAGACGACTGGTTTGGTAGCGATCCAGGTATCCGAAAACAAAAAATTCTTGGAGGCGGTGAGTAGTGATGTCAAAGATTGAAGAAAGAACTGTTGAGAATTTTTTTGACAATGAGCTTAGAAGCTATGCGATCTATACAATCGAAAATCGTGCAATTCCTAGCTTGATTGACGGATTTAAACCGTCACAGCGTAAGATTGCTCATACAGCAAATCAAGTTTGGAAGACAGGCAAAGAAAAGCCCATGAAGGTATTCCAACTGGGTGGACTAGCAGCATCAATGACAATGTTTCACCATGGTTCTTTAGACGGTACCATCATTGGAATGACTCAAGACTTCAAAAACTCAATGCCAATTTTTCAGGGTGTGGGACAATTTGGATCCCTTCGCTCACCAGAAGCGGGAGCTCCTCGATATGTTGGGGTCAAGTTTAATGAAAATTTTAGGCTCCTCTACAAAGACTTTGATCTTGTAAGTCAAAAAGAAGAAGAAGGAGAAAAGATCGAGCCGGGATTCTTTTTGCCGATCATTCCAACTGTTCTTCTCAATGGTGGGAGCGGTATTGCTGTAGGGTTCGCAACTAATATTATGAACCGTCACCCAGTAGATTTGATAGAGTCTTGCCTCAAAGTTCTCAAAGGACAAAAATGTCCAATAGTCAGGCCATGGATAAAAGGGTTTGAAGGAGAGTTCAAGAGAGTATCTGATGCGCCAAAGTCTTGGACTATTCATGGAAAGTATCATGTAAAAAATACTACCACTGTTGAGATTACAGAAATTCCACCCTCTTTTACGTACGAAAAATACGAGGTATACCTGGAATCTTTGATCGTCAAGGGCGACTTAGTTTCTTATAATGATCATTCTGCTGAAACGCCTCACTATGTCTTGAAATTTCGTCGCTCTGTTCTATCTAATCTTGTCAAGCGAAATCGCTTAGAGCGATTGCTCAAGATGAAAGAAAGAGTAGGCGAAAACTATACAACGCTGGATGAAAACGGCGGCTTAAAGATATTTGAGTCTCCTGAAGAAATTGTTGAATATTTTGTTCAGTTTCGCCTAAAGTTTTATGATCTTAGAAAGAAACACACAATAAAGCGCCTGACAGAAGAACTGTCTATTGCTGATAATCGGAGGAGATTCATTGAGGAAATTTTATCTGAAAACTTGCTTATCAACAATAGGCCAAAAAAAGATATTGAGCTTGATTTGAACCGCATGAATTTCAAGAAAGTAAAAGGAAAATTCAACTATTTGCTTGACATGTCTATTCACAGTCTCACAAAAGAAAAAGCAGATGAGCTTAAAAGGCTGCACAAAAGCAAAGTAGACGAGCTGAATGAGGCTCAAAAGAAAACTCCATCGCAGACGTATGAAAAAGATCTAAAAGACCTTTTAAAGAAAATCAAATAGAGCACAACAGGGAGTGCTTATGAAAATTACATACAATGACTATCAACTTTTTACTCGAGAAACGTCTGGATGTGACGATATTCGAGTCTTAGCTCTAGGGCTGATAGGGGAAACTACAGAGTTGATTCAATCTTTCGAAAGGCTATCAGTGCCAAGCAAAAATTTACCTTTGGCAGTTTCATCTAAACAGGTGTCAAAAGAAATAGGCGATGTGCTTTGGTATACAGCTCGTCTATGGGATACTCTAGATGATGACTTTGAAAATTGGCAAGATTTAGGTACAGTGTGCAATTTTAACACTGACGAAATAGACAGTTCTTTTGTTATGAGGATCTTGACACATGCAGCCGAAGTATCAGAACATGTAAAAAAAGTTACTGGACACGGCCACGATTTAGATCGTTTAAAGCTAATGAACTCTTTGTCTAACATAGTCCGTGATTGCAAACAGGTTGCTTGTGCTATTCATGGAAAAAATGGCTTAGAAGCAGTCATGCAAGAAAATATCGCAAAGCTGAAAAGTAGATATCCAGACGGATTTAGTTCTGAAAGAAGCAAAAACAGACATCAGAATAATAAAATACAGTAAGGAGAAGTTTATATGAATGTAAGTCATATTTTAGACAGTATTAAGCATACTAGAGGTACAAATGAAAAAAAAGCATTGCTTGATTCTCACAAAGGCAATGATCTTCTCAAGCAGGCGCTCAAGTACGGCCTAGATCCTTTTATACCTTTCAATGTGGTCAAAGTACCGAAAGTAAAGCTTAGGCTTGAAAACCCACTGCCAGAAGAAGTCACCTGGAAAGAATTTTTTGCTATCGCTGATGAATGTGCATCTCGAAAAATAACAGGAAATGCAGCAATCGATAGAATTTATACGTGCTTTAGTAGCATAAGAGAAGAAGATGAAAAATGGATGCGTCGAATTCTAAAAAAGCATTTAGCAATTGGAGCTTCTACTAAGACAATAAACAAAGTTTTTCACGGTCTTGTTCCGACTTTTGACGTTGCACTTGCACAAAAGTTTGAGGAAAAAAGAATTGTAGGGAAAAGAATTTGTGTGGAACCCAAGCTAGATGGCATCAGATGCTTTGCTATTGTCAAGAACCGAGAAGCGCATCTTTACGCCCGGTCTGGCAAGCTTATTACTAATTTTGATGATACTATTGGAGCAGAGCTTGCTAGCATGCCTGATGGCTGCTATGATGGTGAAATCATGGGAAAAGATTTTACTGCTTTGATGAGGCAAGCGTATAGAAAAGAAAATGTTGATACAGAAGATACATATTTTGCTCTTTTTGACTATCTCTCTCTAGATGAATGGGAATCTAGAGAATCAGAAACATCATGTGAGATTCGTTATATTGCTTTACTTCACGCTACCGTTCCGCTCGGAACTATGGAAGAGAGCTCTGAAGTCGTCTGTCCGACTCGATACAAATATTTGCGTGTTGTAAATAGAAAATACGAAAAGTCCGACTATAGCAAGATCAAAGCTCATCATGATTTATTCGTTCATGAAGGATATGAAGGAGCTATGGTTAAAGACTTAGATGCACCCTATAAGTTTGGACGAGGTCCTGAAGTTATGAAGCTCAAGGCATTTCACGATGTAGACCTTGAAGTCATAGCTTTCAAAGAAGGAACTGGGCGTCATTCAGAAAAACTAGGATCAGTTCTTGTCAATTACAAAGGCGTTGAAGTAAATGTAGGGTCTGGGTTTAGCGATGAAATGAGAGATGAAGTATGGGAAAATCAAGAAAAGTATCTAGGTGTTATAGCTGAAGTTCGATATCAAGAAGTTACGCCTGACGGCTCTCTTCGTTTTCCTACATTTGTATGCTGGCGTTTTGATCGATAAGGAGAAAAATATGTCTAAAGAAATTCCTGAATTTGTTAGAGTCCCTGCAAGTACAGTTAGGGATGAGATGGTAACCTACGCAGTTCGATATAAAGCCAAAAACTTTATTGAAACAGGCACACATTATGGAGACACATGCTTGCACATGGCAGGAACAAAATATTTTGAAAATATTTTTAGTGTAGAGCTAAGCAAGACGTGCTGGGATTTTCTAGAAAAGGATTTTCTTCAATTCGCAAAAAATGTAGGGGTGGACGTTTCTAGAATTCGACTTTGGCGCGGGGACAGCGCCCGCATTTTACCAGAAATGATTGACTTGGTGGATGATAGATGCGTATTTTGGCTCGACGCACACATTTCGGGAGGTGTCACAGTATGTGCTGAAGATTATGAGACACCCATAATGACCGAGTTAAATATTATCTCATCTCACTCGATCAAAGATCACGTGATCATAATCGATGATATCAAGGGGTGTTTCGATTCTCACCCCGCGTGGCCAGACATCGACGAAGTCATAGCCGCAATTAAATCAATTAACCCAGACTATTTGATTACTATAAAGTATGGGATTTTGTTTGCTGAAGTACCGAAGTCTGCACCCAAAATGCTACACAGACAGATACCGAATGGTCCCATTACAGTCTTGGAGCTCAAGCAATAAAATGCCTGAAGGCCCTGAGGTAAAAATTATTGGCGAAGGACTTACGAAAAATGTTTCATCAAGAAAAGTAGTAAGAATAACGCCGCTATCAGGCCGCTACACAAAAAAAGACATTCCTGGAGTAGAAAACTTTAAGCCGACACGTGTTTTGGGTGTAGGAGTCAAGGGAAAGTTTATTTTCTGGATTTTTGATAACAATATGTTTATGTTCAACACGCTTGGAATGACAGGAAAATGGTCCAGAATAGAATCGACTCACTCACGAGTTCGATTTGATTTTGAAAAAGGGCACT
>Ga0080013_1001961_pt1 | contig 25612 bp, 16 predicted proteins | sample ETNvirenome_6_85_FD_69236 | JGI IMG/M metagenome (GOLD analysis project Ga0080013, IMG submission 69236) | Marine viral communities from the Pacific Ocean - ETNP_6_85 (SPADES assembly) (version 2) | ecosystem: Environmental > Aquatic > Marine > Oceanic | place: Pacific Ocean | collected 2013-06-19
ATATGACCCTAACTGCACCTCCCGTTCCTTTGCCCTCATTCAGTTCACCGGGAACAGGAAAGGGATCAGGATTTCTATCTTAGCCCTGACTTTGATTCGTCGATATTTAAGTGCGAGGTAGAACGTGTCACAAGTCAAAAAAACATACGATTTTAAGTCAGTGGGCCAATCACAAGCAGCCTATGATGAGAATGTTGATGACGTGGTTGTCGTCAGTCCGATCGGGATCAAAACTCCCATTTCGTTTGCTGACAGTAAAAACTCAATGTTTGACATGTCTTACAAGTTAGGCAATCAGATTAGGGACAACCTCCGAAACTTGCTTGTGACCAACCATGGCGAAAGGCTGATGTTGGGAGACTTCGGCGCAAACCTCAAGCCCTTGGCCCTTGAAATGACGGCTGAGGATACTGACGCTGAGGCTGCAAGAAGGATCTTGCTGGCTGTGGAGAAGTACATGCCATACGTTAGTTTGGAGGATTTCGAACCCAGCATCGAGAGGTCAGACGATGATAATGTAATTCAAAGTCAAATTAAGATTACATACTCAGTTCCGTCACTTGGTCTGACAAATCAGTCCATGGCGGTCATAATTTTCACGGCGGGATAAATGACAAATCACATCAAGAAAAAAATCAAGAAGGAGATGAACCGGTCTTTCACCGCTCGGGATTTTGAGTCAATCAGATCACAGCTTCTAGATACAGCACGAACATACTTTCCGGACAAGATCCAGGATTTCTCTGAGCCATCTGTTGGAGGCATGTTCCTCGACTTCGTAGCTACGGCTGGAGATTCGCTAAGCTACTATCTGGATCATGCTTTTCGAGAGTTGGATCCATCACGGGCCGTTGAACCAGAAAACATCATCACACACCTCAGAAATGCAGGTGTAGAGATAAGAGGAAGATCACCAGCAACAGTGACTCTTAAATTCCAGATCACAATTCCGTCTGAGAGCATCTCGGGTGTGTATCTCCCGAAGAGATCAGCGATGCCTGTCATTCTGGCTGGAACCCAAGTTTCTTCATTCTCCGGGATCACCTTCACTACAATTGAGGATATGGATTTTTCTGAGCAGGACATTGATGGTAACTTCCTTGCCAGTTTTATTGTAGCTTCAAGCAACTCCGACGGAAGCCCCGCGACATTCTATGCTTCTCGTTTTGTTGTTGCCATCAGCGGCGAGGAAAAAACACAAAACATTGAGGCGTCTAGCATATTCGAGGCATTCCGAGAGATTGAATTGGCTGAAAAGCATATTTCTGCTATTCTGTCTGTAGCCGACACAGAGCTCAACACATACTATGAGGTCACATCACTTAGTGAAGACACAATATTCTTGAAGATCAAAAATCCTGATTCTGACTATATTGACGTTTCAAGCCACATGAGTGTGATTGCAGCCCCATATCGATACATCAGGAGATATGACCCAACATCTCAGCTTACAACTCTCCGTTTTGGATCCGGAAATGCCAGCACGCTGGATGATGACATTGTTCCAGACCCGAGTGATCTATCGCTGAGCTTGTTTGGAAAGACAGTTGTAACGAAATTCAGTATCGACCCACAGTCATTACTGCAAACACAAACCCTTGGAATCTCTCCCACCGGAACAACATTGACAATTCGATATCGATACGGCGGCGGCCAGGATCATAATGTGTCATCCGATCAGATTCAGCAGCTTGATATACTGTCGTTATCATTTAGGAGAAGTCCAACAGCAGCTGACAGCCTTTTGGTTCGTCAATCAATGCAGGTAACAAATCCCGAATCAGCTGCAGGTGGATCGTCAGCACCTTCACTGGACGAACTGAAGACTTTGATAACATCGGCCCGAAAAGCCCAGCGCAGGGTGGTTTCTCGTGAAGATCTTTTGGCAAGAATATACACGATGCCAAATGAGTTTGGAAGGGTTTATCGGGCAGCCATCTCGGACAATCCGGTAAATCCAATGTCTGTTGTTCTCTATGTGATATCGCTGGACAGCTTAGGAAATCTGGTAATGTCGCCAGACTCCCTCAAAAAGAATATCCGAACATACTTGAATGAATTGCGACTTGTAGGAGATGCTATCGATGTTCTTGATGTGCGGGTTGTTAATTTCGGAATCAAGTACAGCGTGTATGTCTCGGAAAACGCCAACAAGTCACAGGTAATTCAGAACATCAATTCTCGAATAGCCAATGCAATGGATCGAAAGTTCTTCAATGTGGATCAGCCCATCATTGTAGATGACATTGTCAACATTATTATCAACACGGATTTCGTGATTTCGCTAATCGATCTGCAGGTGTTTCCAAGATCCTCGACTCTCGAAGGGCGAAAATACAACTCAACAACGTTTGATTTCAAACAAAGCCAGACAAAAGGACTGATTCAGCCCAATCGAGGCTCAATTTTTGAGCTCCGATATCCTGAATTTGATATCATAGGAACAGCATTCTAGGACAAACACCATGATCATTATTTGCACAGCGAGTGCTGATACATACATAACTGACAAGATCATCGATAGTGGCATAAAGGTAACTGATGCTAACGTGGGCAATGCGTCGACGATCGATCTTTTCAAGCTTTATGACGAAACGAAACTAAGTGGCACAGGAAGCCAGACGGAGCTGTCCCGCGGCCTGATAAAATTCGATTTTTCTCCCATCACTGCTCTAACAGCCACCATTTTGGACATCAATAGCTCCCGATTTTCTGCCACGTTAGAAATGAAAGACATCATGACAGGACATGCTGTTCCCAAGGGTTTCACATTGTCGGTGTTTCCGTTGTCGCAGTCGTTTGATGAAGGTGTCGGAATTGATACAGGCAAGTTCAACGACGTTGATGTCGCCAACTTCGTAACAGCTTCATACACCACACAGAACAATATTTGGTTTGCCACTGGCGCCAACGCAGGCGGCCTGCTTGCATCCACCAACCTTGACTACATCACGTCTGGAAACCTGAATGATGGAGACGGAGTCGTATCATTTGAAAAGACTCAAACATTCACAGAGGGCACAGAGGATCTTGCAATAGACATCACAACTCTAGTATCTGCCACAGTTGCATCACAGATTCTTGACAAGGGGCTTAGGTTATCGTTCACTGGGTCGCAAGAGACTGACACGAAGTCGCGATTCGTAAAGAGGTTTGCATCTAGGCATGTAGGTAATCCTTTCCTTCGTCCGCGAATTGTGGTAAGGTTCGATGACACGATCCAGGACAATCATCAAAACTTCTGTTTTGACTCCAGCGGAACGCTGTTTTTGAGAAGTTACGATCGATCATCACTTTCAAATCTTGTTAGCGGGTCTGCTTTGACATCAATCACCGGCGCCAACAGCTTGATTTTAGATCTCAAGAAAGGGGACTACACGTTCTCTGTGACAGGAAGCCAGCATACACAAGGAACGGACGCCGGAGCCGCGACAGGTGTTTACTCAGCATCCTTTGCCATCCCGTCAGATGTTACAACATTTCACAAAGGGTCCCAGACTTTGGCAAAATTGATTTCTGATAAAGGGGAGGTTGAGTTTGTTACATATTGGAAATCCCTCGACTACTCAGTGGCGTACCACACGGGAAGCCTCACTATCAGGCGAGCAGCCCGAGATTCCGGAGAGTTTATCTCGCGAGATCCCCAGCTGGTTATAACCAATGCCCAACCCTCATACAACAAGAGTGACACCGTCAAGATACGTTTATTTGGGCGAGATCTGACTGCTGAGAACGAAGCCCCGGTGAAGATCGCGTGGAAAAGAAAGCCTGTGATCTTTGACAAGGTCTACTACCAGGTTGTTGACAGGGTGACCGAAAAAGTGATTCTTCCTTATGACACCACAAACGACACAACACGAGTTTCAACAGATGCTGATGGCATGTTCTTTGATTTCAAGATGCAGGCGCTGATTCCGGGAAGGTCGTATGCGTTTGACTTCTATGTTGTTGAGAGGGGAAGCAGCTACCTCGTTCGAAATCGAGACGCCATCTTTACGGTACGGGACTAAACAATGTCAAGAGCGACAAATACTGCCGGCGATAACCTTCTGTTCAAGCCGGGAATCATCCGAAACAAGAATCCGTCTTCTCCTGTTAGAAGCATGACTCTTGGTTCGGTCAATAGCACCGGAATCAATCTGACCGGGTCGTTTCGATATGACTCACCGGGCGCAGCACTAAAAAGTACACAACAATTGTTGGTCGACTGGGCACAGTTCTCCAACCACACATTTTTCAACTCAGCGCGAGCAAAGGTTCAGAAAGCATTTGATAAGATCATCAACAGATATCCATTCGATGGCACCCAAACTGAGGTGTACAATTTTGTTGATAGCCTGACAGGCTTTGAGAAATACGTTCTGGACCAGTTTCCAAAACACTCAGGATATCTGGCGTTTAGCGGTTCTTCTTCTACATCGTCTCCAGGAACTTACATCAGCGTTGTTGACTTCGAAGGTTCGAACATATCAACCCTCCTGAGAGACTCAACTGGGCAGCCAGTTTTGGATCCGGGAACAAAGCCGTTTTCATTTGAGTTCTACATCAACGTTCCAAGCGGAACGATAAACGACAATCAGATTGTAGCCCAAAAGCTAAGTGGATCAAACGGAGTTACACTTCTTCTTTCTTCATCGGCGGATAAAAGTAGCACGTCTGGAACAGTCGATTTTCTAACCTTGATCCGATCCGGGTCAACAACAATGTCGGCTTCGGTGGAGATAAACAAGGGAGAGTTCGTCCACTGTGCATCGGTTTTTGATAAATCAGCCGGCCCGGGAAGGATCAAGATTTACCGAAACGGTATTTTGATTTCTTCGAGTTCCGAATCGATGCTTGGAGCGATCGATTTCAAGACATCCCCTCTGACGATCGGGAGTGGATCATCTCATGATCTAGATCACTATGACTTTGTTCCTGTCGAAACCCTGTCCGGCGCGATGGATGAGCTTCGGGTTTGGCACACAGCCCGAACACAGAAGGAGGTCCAGACACAACGATTCCAGGATGTATTCTCCCAGAAAGACCTGAAATTGCTGTACAGGTTCAACGAACCATCAGGAACCTACAGCGGATCTGTGGGCAGTCTGGCGCTAGATCATAGCGGAAATGGTCTTCACGCAACAGTCCAGAACTTCGATATCGGACTTCGAAACACCGGAACATTTGGGTCATCTCCCGTAACAGGAGAAACAGACTTGACATCGGTTGTTCTTTTCCCGTCGTTTGAGTCAGTTATAGATCTCAACGTGGATTTGATGTCTTCGGCTAGTGATTATGATACCAGCAATCCCAATATCGTTACTCGTCTAATTCCTCCTCACTATTTTCTTGACGCATCTGCAAACGAGGGATTTGTTGGACAAGATGCCAACATCGAAAACGACCTGTCGAGAGCTTATGATCAACCTGGTGGCGCTCTTGTCGGACAGCCGCAGATTATCGCAGGCCTTCTTTTCACATTTGCTGAGACATTTGACGAAATGAAAATGTTCGTAGATGAATTCAAGCGTCTCCTCAAGGTGGATGTTCTGTCGCAGGAAGTGATATCAGATCAGCTTCTCCCATGGCTGTCTCGATACTACGGAATCTCCCTTCCAAACTTCTACTCAAACGCATCAATGCCTCAATTGATGGACGGATCGAATGTTCGTCGAGACCGAGCAAATACAACATCACTCCAGCTGGTCCAGAATACGTTGTGGAGACGAGTTTTTTCTGATCTCCCTTTCCTTTTCTCCACTCGCGGAACACATTCCAGCATCAGATCTCTACTTTCAAATATGGGAATCAGTCCGGACGGGCCCATTAGGATTAGGGAGTTTGGCGGCTCTAAGCAGCGAAACTTGGGAGATTCATACATCCGAAGACATGAGACAGCAGCAATGCTGGACATGAGTGGAACTTACAACACATCCGGAACTCTGAACTATCAAGGAATTGATGACAATCGTCCTTACCTACAGGGCTCATTCCTGTCAGGAACTCGAGTTGAACCCGGCATTCCATTGATGGCAGGATCTTTGGTTGGCACCGGATCTGATGATACATCCGACGGTCTGTATACATCCGGATCATGGACAATTGAGGGGGTCTACAAGTTCGACAACAAGCGAACTCATTTTGTTACACAAAGTCTGGCTCGCCTCTATGTAACCGGAACAGAAGCATCAGCATCAAAGCATGGTGTTCTGTTCAACATGGTGGCCTACAAGCCTGACGTCGATAGCTCAATCACGGGAACCCTAAGACTTTACGGCCGGCCATCCAGTGGCTCGGCAGCTTCGACACTCCAGCTCAACCTCACCGGAGTTAACATTTTCGATGGTCAAAAATGGCAAGTATCGTTTGGTAGAAACAGAAATGATCTGATTGATAGCTACGTGACATCATCTTACTTCCTTCGAGCCGGAAAGTTTTCGCCAGGAGGTTTGGAGGAGTTCATAACGACATCAAGCTATTTTGATGATACCGCCACATCTGCACTCCAGAATGTCGCAGCTTACAATACGAGTGGTGCCTTTATGGTTCTGGGAAGTCAGAGTCTTGACACATCAACTAACAACTTTCTAAATGCAACTAGCGTTGATTCGTCAGCACGATCAACAAAGTTCTCAGGCCGCATGGCTGCACTTCGATTCTGGAGTAAAGGGCTAACAAAAGACGAGACCAAGACACACGTACGAAACTTCAAGTCTTTGGGTGTATGGGATCCCCAGACCAACTTCAATTTTGTAACTGCTGCAACTGGATCCTTTGAGCGACTGAGGCAGGACATATCGGTGGATCAACCGGTAACAAAATCTGATGCATCAGGAGATATTTCCCTGTTTGACTTCTCTCAAAACAAGCTGACACTTACTGGCTCTGGTTTCGAGGCAAGCACACAGGTCATTAAGCCTGAGCGATTTGATTTTGAGGTGTTGTCATCAAACTTCCAGTCAGGAGAGAACCCAAACAAGGTTCGAATCCGGAGTTTCATAAATGATGAAACAGCCGATAAGTTTGAGGCTGCTCTGGCCCCTCTCTATGAGATCAATCAGTCCGAGCAACCGCAGGATGATAAGAGAGTGTCAGTTGAGATTTCCCTGGTGCAAGCTCTAAATGAAGACATCATGAACATATTCTCTTCATTGAACGCTTTGGATAACATCATAGGAAGCCCTGAGCTGGTTTTCTCTCAAGAATATCCCAACCTTCGAAATTTGAGGCGTGTCTACTTCAATCGGTTGACTGATAAGATCAACTTCCAGTCTTTCTTTGAGTTTTTCAAGTGGTTTGATGACACTGTTGGGATGCTCTTAGAGCAGATGTTGCCTAGCGATTCTAGGTTTTTGGGAACCAGCTATGTCATCGAGTCTCACGCCCTGGAACGCCCAAAGTTCTCTTACAACTACTACGACATCTATTTGGGTGAGAATAACCGCGGTGGAAAAGACGTCATACTTCTGCAACAATTTGTGGCAACATTGAGGAAAATGTAATGGCAACTAGTCCAGACGACCTAAAAAACTATGTGAACACGATCTACACGACAGTGGCTTATTACACCGCTTCGATGTCGCCATTTTTGCAAGGTGTCGAGATTACACAACCATGGCAACTAACGACTTTCACCAATCTGAAGATTCGTGGAAACGTAGCCCTAGTGACAACCCTTGACAAAAAGCTGCAGGACCAAAACTTCTACAATGATCTTCACTCATCTGAGCATTTGGGAACTGCTTCAACCGGCTCTGCTGTTTCGATGGACACACCAGGCACGTTGGGCCAGCAGGTGGTTCATCAGATTGAATCACGAGATGTGGGAATGGCAACCCTTTTCAACAACAATGATCCGTTTGAGGACAGTGATTCATTTTGGGATCCCCGGGTTGTTGTTTCGACGCCGCCAGAAGATCTGGTCATTCCAACAAGTCTGGTTCAAATCTGTTCATCTCCCAGTTCGTTTGATGGAGTCATTGAGCCTTTTGAGATCCGCCGAGTAGTTGATCGATCTTCCATGGAGCTACCGTACGTTTCTCATAGTGTCAAAGGAAGCCTGTCCATCGTAAACACCAAGCGGGAGAGCTTGATTCTGGGTGACTCCCGGGACCTTCGAAATTCCAGCACAACTCCTTTTCTGGATAGTGTGGAGACTTTTGGCAGCTATGATCAGCCCGGAGCATTCTCAGATGCCGACCAGCGACTGTCTTCTTTCTCTGACTCCAGCGATATTGAGACTTTCTATGCGTCGGGAAGCCTGGATGCAAACATTAGAGGCACTCTTATGGATGGGTTTAGCAGTGGTTCTGTCACATATACAGCTCCTCGAACAACTGGGATCAAAGTAGAGGAGATTTTTTCCTCTCGGGGATTTGACTTTTCACAAAATGACAATTACAGATATGATTCGATTGCATTTGGGGGCTTACTGAAATAAGATGGGAAGAATATACCTAACAGGATCAGGACCCAATCGAGGCTACCATACTGGCAGCGGCATCTTGTCGTTTCCTCCAAAGTTGCAACTTCGTGACAAGGATCATCACACTGGCACATATCCGACAATGGCTCGGACCGGTGATCCCGACTTCACCGGAGTATATGACTCAACATTTGATGATACCAACACAATTCTTTTTGAGTCTGGACAGATAACCTATCCGCTGGGATTGCCGACATCAAGCAATTTCATATCGGGAAATATTGTTACACCAAACTTTTTGAATGGATTGGTGGCCGCCGGAACGTCCAGTGCCGGAATCGCTGATGCACATGTACTATTCGTGTCCGGACAAAACATAACACCCTTTGATGAGTCTCGTACTTACCTTGATAACAACTCTACATTTTATGCAACCGGAACATCATCCGGAACTCTTCCTGGATTTAACCAGCGCCTCTCATCAAAAACATCTATTGTAATCTCCACAAACCCGAGTGTAGCAACAGATTTTTTCTTTTCAACTGGAACCTTGCCAAGCGCGTCAGGCTCGGCCGGCGGAGTAAATACAGGTCTGGGATATTATAACTGGCCTGAAAAACGATGGGAAATCATTGGTGACTTATCGAGCGGTAGCAATATTGACATATTGAACTCGGATCCAGCTGTTCGGCAGGAAGGCCTTTTGGGTTTTGTTCCAGCAAATTTGCGAAACATCGCGTCAGAAAACATGGAGGCCTTGACGGGATCCAGTGGACAAGCTATTTTGGAAACCATTGGGTTTCCTATGTCTGAGTATGGGTTTCCTTTTGCTTCCAAATATGATGCAACGGGAAGTCAGATGCTTGATATGTCCGACTACTTGACCGCTCCTTTTTTGCTAGAAAAGATTGTAATAGAGTTTAGCGGTGCAATCGGGCCTCATATTATTGCGGACGATCGTTTCGGTCCGGCTGTAAAGTCATTCTTCTTAATGACGCAGAAGAACATGTCCGGATCAATTGACACGTTTTCCACTGCGATTCTTTCTAGTAGTAACCCCGGTGCCCTAATCAGCAGAACATATTCACATGGTTTTGCCAAGTCTTTAATTTCTTTCGGAATGGTTAGTCTAACGTATGACGGGCTCCCATCGGCATTCTCGAGAGATCTTGACCTAGTGGTCCCGGGAACCGGCATTCGACGGACCGATACAACAGGAAGCTATCGTGTGGAATTTGAATCAAGAGTAGCACAGAAAAATGACTTTGGCGGGTTGACTTCGTTTTCGAAGACCGACAGAGAGGCTACTCCTGATCGGGCTGTTTTGAAAATTGAGGGATCTCGTCATGGGTTCGGTCTGTCAGATGGAAGGTCTTTTATAGCTGGCGCCGGTGGACTCAAACCAACAGGCTCTTTTTCATTCGCCCAGCTTCATCCGGCCGGATCAGGAGACAATTTAGTCGTTACAGTATCTGACAGCGGAACTATTGCTCCCACATCTCCGGTTATTTTATTGCCAACAGACAAACTAGTTTTGGGATTTTCAAACACTCCCAACTATTGGCCAAACTACGCATTTGCTCATTCTGTAGTTAATCCAATAACCACACGATATGAGGCCGGCTTGGCACAATCAAACGTTGTTTTGTCGCCAGGAAAGGGCAAGCTGATGTTGTATGGCTCAATGCTTCGAAACAACTTGCCTGTCGAGCCCACGATGAATCAGCCCTTGACCTCTGATGCTATTCATGAGGACCTTCATTATGATAATCCCATTTATGATCAATGGGATGTAGAGCCGACCATCGCCTTGACCGGATCATATGTCGACCTAATCATCACAGGCTCTATGTTGGTATCTCCGTTAGGTGATCCAGATGCTTTCAACGTTAGAAGAGTGCAGGGATCAGTAGCAGGAGGCCAGGCAGGAACAACGGGATCATTACAGAGATTTGTAAGATTGTCAGATTCAGGTGGAAAAATATACGACAGCTACCCACCCAATGCGATCGATGTGATTACATCTGTGGGAAACGGATTTTACGACCTTTCCAACTCATACTTTCTAAGCGTTGGAACTCCTGATCAGTCATCCATCCGAGGATCAGACAGTGATTGGTATATGCGCCCGGCATACGAGATTTCATCGAGTCGATTTGTTAAGCAAAACTATGGGTCTTTCTTGTCTTTAGCATACGACACGTCAGATGTGGCCACAGCAAAGCCTGTATTTCTGACATACCCAGACAGCCTGGGCGTCAGGTCAGATTCCGGAGCGATCGTTGGAATTGTTACTGATGTCGAAGGTATTCTCAGCGGATCAGAAGCTCGCAAAAATCAAGTAAAGGCTTTGTTTGGTTTTGGAATGGAGCAATATGGAGCGCCCTCATCTGCCCTAGCAAAAGTTTCTCCAGGCGGTTTATATGTCACGCCTATCATTCGAGGCTACAAGTATGGCCTTGCGGGTCTATTTGGCTCAAGCCTAGATGCCCGGTTCCGCCGCGACAAATTCGGGCAGTTTCGTGACATGTTAGAGCAGCGTAAACAACCAGCAGTTCTCGGTCGAGGACAAACAGTTGATTATCCTGTATTTGTGGTTTTTGTTAGCCGAGAAGGAGAGCTCACCACACCATCCAACACGCACTCCCAGAATCTTTCCCCTCACGCTACGTCATCATTTCCGTATTATGATGGCTTGACGAAAGACAGATCTGATAATCCGGACATTGTATTGACCCCAGTTAGTGTAAAAGCGACTTAGACTAGGAAACGGCATGCCGAAAGTTGAACAATCAAAACTTAGACAAACCGAAAAAATGGTTCTGCGCGATCAAAAAAACAACGAGGTCGTGAATGTCATTTTTCCCAACGGCATCCAGGTTGGGCTTGAAGTACTCAATTTCAACTACGGTGTGGTTCTGCCCAACCTAAGCTCCCAGCCATCAACAACAACCAACACTTTGTATGCACTTGATGGCGACATTTATTTCAATGGTGTTTTAGTTGCACCGTCCGCCGGATCAAACTTAACCATTGATGATGAGGGAACTGCACTAACAACAACGGCTGCATCGATTGATTTTGTCGGCGCCGGAGTTACGGCAACAGCTTCTGGCAATGACGTGACAGTGACGATTCCCTCATCTCCCGGTGGAGCAGATACACAGGTTCAGTTCAACGATGCTGGATCTTTTGGTGGCGACGCCGGCATGACTTACAACAAAACAACCGACTCCCTAACAGTTGTGGGAGATGTTGCCGTCAATGGTGGAGATATCACGTCTTCTGCCGCCACTGTCAACGTGGTAAATGCAACTCCCACAACTGTGAACATTGGTGGGGCAGCAACCTCTGTCGACATTGGTGCAGCAACCGGAACAACGTCAATCAACAATGACTTGGTTGTAGACGGATCGATGTACAGCTTGAAGTCTCATGAAAGCCTGGTTCTATCAATACAGGTATTTGGGTAAGGAACACAATTATGGCAGTTTTTAGTAAAGAGTTTTTAACAGGGACAGGTGACGGAACGCAGATGGTTCTTGCACAAACAGTAGCAGGATCAGCTGAGACAGTTCACACCGTGCCCGCGTCAGTTATCGACGAAGTATGGCTATATGCAACAAACAATGATGCGTCAAGTGTCAATTTGACTATCTTGCTTGGCGGAACGACAAACCCAGATGACTATATCCAGCTAGGCGTGCCCGCAAAGTCAGGATTGACGTTAGTGGTTCCTGGACTTCCGCTGAGCGGAACACTTGTCATTAAGGCATTTGCATCTGCTCCATCACAAATATCGCTATCAGGTTACGTCAACAGGATAACATAATGTCTTTTTTCCGAAGCGTATTTAGGCAGATGAGTACAGATAATTCGTATCAGGTGTCAGACTACGGGCCGAACAATCGTGCATTTAGCGAGTTTGAGCCCGATGATATCGCAGGACTCACGGGTTGGATCGATGCAAATGATAGCACTTCAATTACACTGGCTGGAAGTCTGGTAGAGTCAGTTTCAAACAAAGGATCTGTTTCGTGCACATGGCAGGCTAATCTTGCTGCCGCTCGCCCTTTCTTATCAGCATCTCTGGTCAACGGTCGTGATGTCATTAGCTTTGATGGTGTCGACGATATCTTGGCAAGTTCAGCCGGCGCCGACTCCCTCTTTGGCTCATCAACTCCTACGACATACACATACGGAATTGTCATGAAACCCAATCGTGTAACAACGTCTAATTCAAATCCATATGCGCTTGATATCATAACCGGAATGGCCAGCTCTGGCTGGACCGTCAGTGTTGGCACATCACAAGGCCTAACAAGCCGACTTTGGCATGATTTTGGATCTGCTGACGCAGCTGACTATGTTACATCCAAGGTGTCTCAAGTAGTAAGCGGTTCAACAATGTCCATGATTATCACGTATGGGTCAAAAACCTATAACATGTACATCAATGGAACATTTGTAGGAAGCACAACTAGACCGTCAGATCCAACTGTGGGGCTAAATAGCGTCAGGGTTGGAAATGAAATCTTTCCATCAAGCGGAAATCCTTCGCTGTTCGAGTTATGTGAGCTGGTGTTGTATTCTGGAGAAATCACGGCCGCAAATATTGCGACGCTGGCAGATTATTTTGACGACAAGTGGGCTATCTAACGACTTTGCAGAATGGATACTTAGGATAGTTATGGCAGGAATACTCAACAGCAAAGAACGAATCATGGACTTTGTCGTTACCCAAGAGGGAAAACGGCAGGCTGGCATCGGTGAACTCAAGTTCAAGTATGCTACATTCACGGATTTGCACACATTTTATGAGCTATCTGGAAGTCTGGCTGATCCAGAGCTGGCGGATGATGCTTCGTCGAGGATTTTCTTTGAAGCAGGAAACAGATATCAAGACGTTATTGTTCCGGAACTAGAAGCAGGATTTAGCTTGCGGCCATTTAGGACATCACAGCTTGAGGTTGGAGGTGGTACGATAGCTTCTGGGACATTTCGAACTGGAATAAGTCAATCACCAAATGTATTGTCAGCCTCCGATCTGGGTCCTGCAGTGACCACCATGCTGGATGGAATAACAGACAACTTCACTGACCAGCGAATAATTGGAACAATTGATGAGTTTTCGCTGCATCAAGAGATTGTAGTGGCTCCACTAACCGGGACCTTTGACATTACAAATGAAACCCACTATCTTCGTGGAAATCACAAAGGAGAGGCAGTCCTTGATAAGATACCCAGCATTTTCAGTGACCGACGATTTTCTGATTTTGCCAACTTCCTGTATTTGCCACCTGTGAGTACTCCTCGGCCTGGAATGATGGGCGGAGACTTGATGGGATACTACCCACGACTCAATGAGCAGAAAATCTTGTCTTTGGGCGAGCTGATGTTGTCGCTGAAAGGGAAGGACATGCAACAGTTCACCTTCTCCAAAACCAGCCGGTCCAACAACATCATCGTCCAGTTTTTCGAGCAAGATCTTGGCGGTGTCGAAAAGCTTTCTGTCATTGATTTTGGATCATTTGATGACGACGAACCTCGCAGTCCAGGAAAAAGGGTCTTGTTTGTGGGAAAGATTCAAAGAGACTCGCGTGGATCCGAGACATTTTTGTGCTTGTTTACTGTGGTGATTGACTAGGAAGAAAGATGGCAAACATTAGACTAAGAAAAATATCCATCGACAGGTTTTTTGAGTTCGCCTCTGGCGTTCTCCCGTTTGATCTCATTGACATTGTTAGCGAGTCAGAAACGTATGGAGTTCATATCGATTCAAAGACAGATGAATTTGAATATCGGACTCATTTTTTCATCAACCAGCAGGTGTCGGAAGAGCTCGGAGCAACCGGCTTGCGGGTAGAGGTGTTTGTAACAGATCCTCGAGAGAGAAAGCCATCATCCACTGATGCTGTTGCATCTTTTGAAGTCAAGTTTGACATAGCGGCAAACATTCTCGAGAAAAAAGGAGAAACTCAAACAAAGTCTGTGATAACTCGGGTTCCGCCCGCGATTTTCAAGAAGGTTCTGGTTGCAGCCAACAGGCTGCCACCGAAAATTCCTAGGTTGATAATTCCAGGCCGTCAGAGAACCCCAACACCTTCGTTTAGAAGTGTTTCTAAGATGCTGAGAATCATGGGCTTCGATCCGGCAGCGCTGGCTGCAACCGGAAACTTCTTTGCCACCACGCCGAAAACCGCCATTTCTCTTGACAGTGATAATGCACGTCCGAACGATAGATCTCGGGCAAGGTCATCAGGCTCAAATATCCGAAGGAGAAGCAGCCTAGCAGCAACAAGAAGTATCAGCCGATCCAAGAGGAGAGGACCACAATCAAATGAGCTTGTTCGAACAATTGAGCCGCCAACAACTGCCGACACGCAGTCAAATACGGCGTACATCAGCTTCCTTCCAACAAAGAGGGAGTTTGTGCAGGACTTTAGTATCAACAACGAGCTGGTTCACGGATCCGAAAAACTTTATGCAACGATATCAGTCATCCCGGGAAGTGAAACAAACGTATTGTTCGAAACGAAAATTGTGGAAATCCAGCACGGCCGCGAGCTTTCTGAGTTTTTGGCAAACCCAGAACCACCAATTCTTTCACTTGTCTCGTCAGGACCCGCGAAGATAAAGGTCAAGATTCAGAGAACAGACCCGTCACTTCGCGTTGTCAGGGTCTTTAGGATCATCACAAATCCCAATGCAGCCAATACATCCCTGGAGAATATTGCTGACCTTACATTTGCAAAAGACAACACCCTCATCTTTGATGACTTCGTCGACAACGCTAGTCCCAACAAGGTCCTGTATCGAATAGCTGTTGTCAACGGGGATGGAAGCATAGGCGAGTTTTCTAGCCTGCCAATTCCATCTTTCAAAAAGATAAGTGATCCTTTGAACACAGCGGCAGTTCCTGTGTCAATTAGGGCAATCAATAAGCTCGGCGCGGCTCACATTCGAGTAACAACGCTATCAGATGACATTTACACAATCAGACTATTGCGGCAGGAGTTTGACAAAATAGGGTCGTTCAGCGACTCGGTGACAGTGATTCCTTCTGACAGTGATGATAATCTCACCCTTGTCAACGGCGTGATTGACTCATTCGAGTTCAGAGATTCGACGGCAATTTTGGGAAAGAAGTACCGATATTTTGTAGCGTATCGTATTGGACAACCTGGATATGCCTCTCTAGGAGAGGAAATACTGTCAGACGAAGATGAGCTTCTCATTCGTCGATATGTTACAACTGACATCCCGTTCATTGTGTCGGTAACAGACGCAACCGTAAGCCAGGATGCAGACAACAACACAACTGTGTCTTTCGACATTCAATCCAAGGAAACAACAGATCTCTTCAGAGCTGTTATCAGTTCTCTACGAGCTGCGGGCGTTGGAAATGAGTTCATATCAGCTCTACAGAAAGATGACATTAAGGCCAAGCTGTTTACGATGTTCTTGGTGGAAAGGTTTGAGTTTTCATCTGGTCGCCGAGACACCTTTGGAATCTATCCTGCTGGCAACTTTTCTGACTCGTCGACAACAAGACTGGCACGAAAAATTCCTCCTCCCCGATCAGGCGAGAGGTACGAGTACATTGTCAAGACATGTCTCCAGCAACCAGAGGTCTTTTTGCAGACGTCAAATGTAGGTCTGATAAATCGCTACGGAGATGAGATCAAAAGGAAAGGTGCAAGATTCTCGAGACTGGTATATGACAAGCTTGGTGTGATGCCATCAGACAGAGATGTCCTGGGCGGAAAATCGATTGAAAGTTTGTTGTTAGAGGCCCAAGTAGGACAAGAGAACTCTGTGTATGCAAGGATTCCAAAAACCAGCCCAACAATAGAGTCATTCCAGGTGACTAAAAAGAGTTTCTACTCGACCCTGACTTGGAGAGCTGCAGGCGATACAAAAAATATCAGCTACTTCTTGGTTTACTGCTCTCATAATGGTGCCAATCAGCTTCTTGGAGCCATAGCAGCTAGCGATTCGTCATCCTTATATCGATTTCGAGATGACACATTTTTTGACGAGGTGGGAGAAAAAGCATACAGCATCAGGGCCATTAGTTTTGATGATGATGAGATGGCGGGATCAGTTTCGGTTAGCACTGATACACCTTTCTCAATTCCGGCAAACTCAATGCAAGATTTTCTGCAAGGTGCAAGTCCGGACTTCTCAAAACTACAGGAGCTTGTTGGAGGTCTTGACAGTCAGTTTGATTCATCCACAAGTGAAAAACCATTCGACTGGTCGCAGGTTGATCAACCCAACTTTTCTGGAGAAGCGAGAGAAGAAGACGGAAAGAAAGACCCAGGAGCCGGTTTCATATCAGCTAACAGTTCATCCACGTCAGGCCAAGGCAAGAAGACACACTTCTTCAGCTTTGTATCACTGGATGCCAATCAAGAGATATTTGATGTCGATGAGAAGTCGCAGATATTGAAAAAAGGATCATTCTTCTAATGGGGGTAAAAAGTGTCACTTAATTTCATGAAAATTAGCATCTCATCGCAGGTGTCGTCTTTTCTCCCTCCGAAGAACATTGCTCCGCCCGCGGTCGCGTCAAAGCAAGTCGGTTCATTCCCAACATTTTCACTTGCGAGCAACATCAGTTTGATGCCTCCGCTGCCAAACCTTGCCAGCTTCGCCGTTTCTCTTTCGCCCATGATAGATTTCTTTCCGCCCGGACCACCGCCTGATTGGGGATCATCAAAAAGCAAACTGGTTCCCATCGCTGACCAAGCACCTCAAAAAGACTCTACGATCGGCAACGCTAACAATGAGGACAAGAGCTCTCTTTCATCTCTGTCTGCAAAAAATGAAACCAGCCAGGCGCCAAAGACCAATCAAGAGATTGCGATGGATGAAAAGAGGATAGAGCCCATTGCTATTTTCAATTTGAAAACAAGCGATTTCAAAGGCGATGTTTTTTCGCCCCTGCAGGCTGCTGTTGTCCAGGCTTTCTTGGAGGACCGAATATCGCAGGAGTTCTCTACATCAATTTTTGAAAAATTGCTAGCTGAAGATGACTCTGCCTTCTCCGATCTAGATGTTAGACTATCACAACAGATTTCATCAGCTCAGAACGCCATAGATCAGCTGCGATCAATCTTCAAAGTTTTGCAATTGGTGCATCAATCCATGTCACCCCAGATTGAGAAGAAAAGTATATCGTTGATCACAACCCAGATCATGAACGATCTGTGCAAAGTGGAACCTCTTTTGGTAGCTTCACAAAAACCGGTTGATCCCATGTCGATTGTTAGGTTTTTTAGCCCGCAAAGAGATAAGAATCCTCTAAAGAGCCGGACTGCCCTGATAACCCAAGTGCTACAGATTGCATCGCAGGCGCTGTTCAGGTGCTATACACCTCTAATCTTGGGAAATCATCTTCTCAACAGTCAGGAGGGATTATTCTCAGTTGCAACAGGGAAGAAGCAGTATTCAACTGACATCAAGTCCCTGTCGATGAAAAACAGCCCGGCACAGAATTACATCTACGGTCTGGCAAATGAAACCGCGTATGTTAGTCTTGACTTCTACAGAAAGATGATCGATCCGTCTGATAAGAAATCACTGGCGCTGGTTACGATGTTGGCTAACGAGTACGCAATCTCCGCTGGTCTGGGTAGGCTGGCAGAAACTCCTTTGGGAAATCGATTTGGGTCAAACTCCCAAAACTACATCAACACGTTTTTGGGAACACAAGAAATTCAGGATGCATCCCAAGAAACAACACAGCCGAACAGCTTAGTTGACGATCTCGTAATTGCACCGGACGGATCAGCTCAAACCCAAGCAAAAAATCGGGTACTCCTTCTGGATAGTAATGATGTGATTTCAACACAGGAAAACACAGAAGTCAACAGTTCATTTAATGAGTTCATGACATCTGTGACTCGTTCCCCTCTCACCAATAAGATGAATTTGTTTGATGACGCACTAGTTCGGGCCGGCACATCCATGGACGAAGGACTTCAGTTTTACAAAAAGCTACACCTCAGAGATCAAGAGCCGGTATTGTTGACACCGCGTGGCCTATACACAGGCCTCCTTGATGAGGTATCGGTTTCCTTGTCGCAAATGGCGGCAGGAAAAAATAGCGGGAAAAAGTTGAGCATTGTTGAGCTGGCTGTCATGAGAGAAATAGCCAGCACAGGAAAGAGTTCTGACAGCAAGTGGTCACCAGCAAACATTGTCAAGCGCTATTTGCTTTCCTTAATGGCGAAGAAGGCTGCCCTGAAGCTAAGTGGAAAAGATTTCCAGCAGTTCAAATCGGACGCAGCCGCCGGAAAAAAATCGCAGCAATCAACAACGACGGAAGTTAACATCAAAGAGGGTGACGAAACAGACGGAAAGACGTACACAATCACGACGTCACAAAAGGAATCAGATTCTGGTGCTGTTGTAACATTCTCAAATGACGTTGTTAGGTTTTCTCCAAATGACTCCAACTTGATCGGCGAGAAGATGCAAAACGCCGTTCCTAATGAGGTTGTAAAAGCCCTTTTGGACCTAAGCAGGCTGCAGACTCCTCCCGCGGCGGCTAACGAAGTCATTATCAAGATGTTTCCTTCGACATTCTTTGAGCAAATCTATGAGTCTGACACATCACTTCTCAGCCGTATCGTTGGGATTTTCATTAGCATGCACGAGGAAGCAAAAGGTTTCTCAAAAACTGAAAACGAAGATGCCACCTGGCTCGGTCCAGATCGACTAACACGTAATTCTCAAATTGATGGAACGTTGTCGATCTCCATTTTGTTTGAAGCCGCGCTAGACTTGATATCGATGTTTACTGATTCGGCTGTCAGAAAGGACTTCGTGGGCAGGTTTTCTGTGGTGGCACCGGTAGGTCCGGACACCCAGAACTTCACGGGTTATCATGCAGCTCGCTTGTTGGTCCAGGGATCGAAAGCCAATGATTTCACCCAGCTACTTAGTGACAACAACAGGCTGCCCGATTTAGACAATCGATCAATCGACTCCGTCGTAACAGCCCAGTTGTATCCACATGAAAAATCATTTAGGGCTCTTCAATCCAACTTTACTGGCCTTGCCGAAGAGCGTGATGCACCTTTTGTTTCGTTAGCTTCGGCAAGGGGACTCATTGCATACACCAAACAGCAGACAAAAATCTTGTCCGGTCTCGGCGCAATGCTTCGAGGCGATAAAGATCCGGATGACTTGGCAAAAGCACTTCGAAGCTTTGCACAAGAGCAGCTAGGGAAAGAGTTTCTGGATTCTGTGACGGACTATAGCTTGGACATTGCCCAAGATCGACTCAACGATATCAGGCAAGGAAAGGAGAGGCCAAGCAAGAGACTGGAAAAACTCTCGATGGGAGAAAAAGTTTGCATCGAAGCAATAATCAGAGATGCCAGCACCAAACAGACCGACAACATTGTTTTTTGCTCATTTGGTCTTCCTGGTAATTTCATCTCTAGCCAGCTGAAGTTTAGTCTAGACTCTGGGCATGAAGCAAACATCGAAGATGAGGTGATGTCACTATCGATTTTTCAAGACGGAGTGTTTGACAACGCTCTTTACAAAAAGATGTCGAAGGATTTCTTCGTGACGAGATTCTTTGATCGAAACAGCTTTTCTGGATTTGGACCGAAAACGGTTTCAAAAACCGACATTGTGAATAAAATGATGCTAGCGAATGGCCAAACCGGCGCGGAGTTTGCTGATAAGCACAAAAATCCGGCTGCTGTACGACAGGTGCTGGAAAACGAGATGACATCACATCTGATGAAAAAAGCATTATCCCTTCTTTCGACTGTTGATATGACAGAGGAGAACTTGGTCAAAATCGATTACGAAAAACGTAGTCCCGGCGCTAAAGATCTGGCACAAAAGATCAGCGAGGTCGCGGGTCTGCCGAAGAAAACGTTTGATGGGATATTCTCAACTGTAGATGGAGTTACCCGTTTGTCAGAAACGATGATCCTCAAGTCAATTGTCTCACATGTTACAAAGACGACAGAGGGCCAGATTTTTGAGCCAGCTGTTATCGATTTGGGAACGGCGGAGTTATTCTATGACATATTTAGTTCTCCGTATTTCTATGACGGCTTGATTCGAGAGCGGGTCTTCTCCCCTGTGTACTTCGATAAAGTTCTGGGCTGTTTCTTTGATTCTGGAGAGTTTGTTAAGACATCCGATGGAAATATTGAGATCATCAAGGGTGGGGAAAGGATCAACACAGGCAAGGCGAAGGACATGGCCAGGGTAGCTACGAGCACAACCCAGGGAACTGTTTCTATCATGACATACTCAGCCGAAGTCAATTCGGCATCACCGGTGGTTTAGAATATGGCAACTGCAAGTAGACGATTTACAATAGTTGAGGTACCGGATCCGGTTGAGATTAAGGCAGAGTTTGTCTACAATTTTTTCACCCCTGATGAGAGAACAAATGACGCAGGAGATTTGAGAGTCCCCGGGATTGGCCGAACAAGAGAGGCGACCGAGGAAACCATAAGGAAAAGATCTCTCAAACTGAAGGTCCCAAGATATGTCAATATCAATTTCAAGCCGGCCCAGAGTGTAGATTTCAACAACTTTGGAGACGCAAAGGAAACCACTGATCTTTCAAAGTTTCTCAAGGAAGGGAAGGTATCAAGTGAAGAGTCGATAACAAACGAGCCATTTGCGTCAGTTCGAGAGTCTGATCCGGATGCCACAAAAAGACTGTCTGAGAAGGTAAAGTCACTAAGCAATGCTCTAAATCTCGACTTCTCAGATTCTCATCAGTCTGAGAAGCTATCTCAAATTCTGGGTGTAGATCAAGGTTGGATCCAAAAGCTAATCTCTCCATACGAAAATCAAAAAGACCTACAGGTGAATTTCAAACCCGATGTATCACAGGCAACCCTTTTTGACATCGCATCCCAGCTGTCCCTTACTTCTCTAGTAAGCAAAAGAGTCCTGGGAGTCGCTACATTGGGAGGTGACGATGTGTCTCCTCTTAGCCGAACGGGAGACAAAAGCATAGGAAATCAGATCGCAAGTGATTTTCTGTCTTCGGCCGACTCTGTCAATTTGACGGATTCTGATTTTGAGGCTGCACTAACGCCATTCAAGACTGTTACCGACGGAATTGAATCCAACGACACTGTCCGAATCATGGCTGCAACAACCGTCGGATACATTTTGATTCGAAAGCAGTTAGCTCCGTCTGGCCGCTGCCCAGACCCTGGCCCCACTGGATTGAGCAATCCTCAGACTTTCGTTCTGTCCGGAAGAGAAAGCACCAGCTTTATCGATTCAAAAGTAGCGTATGGAACAAAATACGTCTACTCAGTCAGGGCAGTTTATCGAGTTGATGCAATTGTTTCAACAGGAAAGGATAAGAAGTCCCAAATTGCCACGCTGATCGCTTCACGTCCATCGGCAGCAGTCACAGTGGTAACTGAAGAGTATCAGGCGCCGGAGTTTCCTGATGGTGTCTTCTATAATTTCCACTACAGCAAAGGGCGCGGACTGATCATGACGTGGCAGATCCCATCGGGAAGATCTCGAGACGTGAAGTTTTTCCAAGTGTTCAGAAGAAGAAGCATTTATGAGCCATTCCAATGCCTGGCCGAGATTGATTTTGATGATTCGGGCATTCCAACATTACGCCCCGAAAGAGTTCGTCCGGACCTGGTGATAAAATCAAAGGGACCACAGACGATGTTTGAGGACCGCTCATTCAATCGGGACTCAGCTGATGCTATTTATGCCGTTTGTGCAGTAGATGCTCATGGATTGACGTCAGGATACTCTGCACAAACACAAGTGGGATTCAATAAGACATCCAACATACTGACTTTGAAAAACATCTCGCGACCCGGTGCCCCAAAGCAGTATCCCAACTTCTTTATCGACCCGGATCTGGACGACAACATTGCCGTTGATTCATTTTCGCAGGATGCGATTTTTGATAGTGGACACACTCGAATGGATGTCTACTTCACACCCGACACAATTGAGGCAACAGACGACAAAGGCAAAATCATCAATGCATTGGTGACTAACAAGAGCGAAGGAACATATCAGGTTCATTTTTTGAATCTTGATCTGCAGAAATCAACAACAGCTGAGATTCGAGTCAGCGATAAACGAGACGAAATCTAGTAATTTACGAAAAGCCGGATGATGTGATATTTAGTCTGGTAGCGCCGCAAGGTGCAGGAACACGAAAGAGAAAATGAAAGTTTACTTGATAGAAAACACGCAGAACGGAAAAGGGTATGTGGGAATCACAACCAAGCCTCTTTCTGAGCGCTGGAGATATCACGTTCATGCTTCAAAATCTGCGAAGACGCTTCTGGCAAAAGCAATCAGAAAATACGGCACCGACACTTTCAAAATGAAAACGATAGAGAAGTGCGACTCTGAAGTATCCCTCCGAAAGAGAGAGACATTTTGGATTGAGAAGCTGGAGACTTTTGTGAAGCAAGGGGGATACAATATGACCCTTGGCGGAGACGGAATCTTCGGATATCGTCATACTGATGAAGCCAAAGCGGCAATGAGTCGAGCTCGGATGGGAAAGAAGCTATCACCGGCTCACTGCAAGGCGATTTCAAAGGGATTGTTAGCAGCAGACTTGCCCGGAAACGGTGGCCGGCCGTTCGGGACACCTCAGTCGGCTGAGGCACGAGCAAAGATCGCGGCAGCAAACAGACGAAGAAAATACAAGACGACGCCAGTAATCCAGCTTGACCTGGAAGGGAATGAGATTCGAAGGTTCGAATCAGCCCAATTGGCAGCAAAATCATTGGTCAACGGATCAGACAGCAAAATACTGTCTGTTTGTCGAGGACTAAGACAGACGCACAAAAAGTGCAAGTGGCGCTATGCACCACTGGAGGTGTGATATCGGATTTCTTGACAATTCTACAAACAACATTATCATCGACGCGGTACTAACTGACGTCGGTCGCCGCAAGTTGGCGGACAACAACGGAAGTTTCAAGCTGGCGTTTTTCTCGCTTGGCGATGATGAGGTCGATTACACAATCATCGAGAAGTTTGGACGCACCGTTGGAAAAGAGAAGATCACAAAGAACACACCAATCTTTGAAGCTCAGACACAAGGAGCTCTGGCTCTCAAATATCGTCTGCTGACCTTGCCGGATCCAACAGTTATCAGGCTTCCCTCGATGTCAATCCTGGGAGTCACCAACAACACAATCACTCTTGATCCGACAACAACGTCAGACGTCAGGGTTGTCCAGAAAATTGATGCACAGACTCGAATTCCGGACGGAACAGGAGATGTGATGTTTACTGTGTTTGTGCCGGATCGTTTCTTGACAATCCGGGATCATACCCCGTTGCAGGTCGAGCCGACCAGTCGCATTGCAAGCTACAACATTGTTAGGTCCACACCAACAAGTCAGAATGGAGCCCAGATGCAATTCACTCTGGAAACACGGGCAATAGACGATACATCGTTCAATGTTTATGGAAACGGAGACACTATTAGCACGGTCGTTGCAGTGGTTGGAGATCAGTCAGGCCTTCGCAAAGAATTCATGGTCAATATCAACAAGAATAGCAGCAGTTCATAAAAGGAAATAAGTCATGGCAAAAGTAATAGGCGGAAGCTTTAAGAGAATCTCACCTGAGGACATCAAGCCCTCTCGATCTGTACTAAATCAACTGGTTGACGTAATTCAGGAAGATGTCTCTGGAAGTGCCACGAGAAGGTCATATCAGATCTTTGTAACAGGCGGAATCGGCCCTGGAGTAACCAGCTCTTTGTTCCAGACCGTCTACGATCAGGATTTCACGCTACAGACAGCCAATCCAATTCTTGATATGACCATGGGTCTCTGGTATAGTGGAACAACGGTTGTTACTGCATCGACCAATGAGGACTCAGCTGGAAAGCTATTGTTCCCATCCCAAAGTCTAATGATGCGTGAGAAGATTGACATCTATCGACAGTACGCCGCGAACCTCTTGGGTGATGCAACACAGGCTTTTTACTCTCCGTTTTCTATCAGCTCAACACCAACAAGCGTCCCAACCAATCGAATTGATAATGCACTTTTCCTGTCCTTCAAGCGACTCTTTGGCCGCGACTCCCTCAAGAGAGAAACATTTGCAATTCGACTGTACCAGACCGGAACCACCAGCGCACGGGATGAGGATGCTACTCTGACTGCAAATGGACAGGCTAATCTGAGTTTGACTTCAATCTCCGGATCAGGTATCTTCACAGATATCGGGGCCAGCACAAATCAGCAAAGGACGTTTGGCGGCGGCGTAGGAACTATCAAAAACGCTGCAGACACAAGCATTGAAGCCGGACTGATATTCTACGATGCCGGCACTGTGGTTCTCGATCTCGAGAAAATCTTCTCAGGATCCCAAAAAATGTCCGGAACCATTGACGCCATGGCAAATGGGGTTACCATTGATGGCGCCACCATCCCCGCTGGATCAACAGTGATGGGATCATCTGCCGGAAACCCACAAGCCAAGTTCATTCCGGACTTTGTGGTCTCGGCCTCCATCGACAACATTATTGATCATGTTGCTTCCTGTCGATTCCAGTCCGGAACTCTAACGGCAGCAACTTTCCAGAACAATACCAACATCAATTCAACATTGATCTTCTGCCGTGCAACTGCCGATGAGTTCAACTATTCAACCAACCCAACATTCGTCAATAGCACTGGAAAGATCCGGGTTGTTGATTCTGGCCAGGAAGACACGCAGCGAACGTTCACCATGCCAACAACTGTTGGGCTTCATGATGAGTACGGAAACTTGCTAGCAGTGGCAAAGGTTTCTCGCCCAATTGAGAAATCAGATGAGAGGGACATCACGTTCCGTCTGCGGCTAGACTTCTAATCCCGTGTAATCACTCTCCCAACATGGTATAATGGAAAAGCGCCCGGCGCGGCGAGGGAGATTCAAATGCACTACTACGCTCACGATCGAGTTGAGATTTCCGAACTTGTTGGCAAGACGATGAAGTCTGTCAAGCAATTACAAGGTGAAGACGGAGATGAACTGACTTTCATCACAGTTGAGGGTGAGGTCTACGTTTTCGTTCATGACCAAGACTGCTGTGAGTCCGTCAAAATCGAGGACATCACCGGTGATCTCGAAGACTTGGTGGGTTCCCCTCTGTTACAGGCAGATGAGTCAGCGTCACAGGATACTGATAGGCCTGATAGGTGGTCT
>Ga0080013_1001962_pt1 | contig 25611 bp, 43 predicted proteins | sample ETNvirenome_6_85_FD_69236 | JGI IMG/M metagenome (GOLD analysis project Ga0080013, IMG submission 69236) | Marine viral communities from the Pacific Ocean - ETNP_6_85 (SPADES assembly) (version 2) | ecosystem: Environmental > Aquatic > Marine > Oceanic | place: Pacific Ocean | collected 2013-06-19
AACTGCGAAGACAGGGAATATATCTTTGAGCGTGGTAAATTTCCAATATAAGGGAGATGATTTTTCTGCTGAACTGTTTTTAGGAACAAGAAAGTACATCAACCGTAATGTTAAAATTTATTCTCAATTAAATGGGGACTCTACGCTATCTAACTGTTTGCAGGTTTATCAAGGCAGATTAATTGACATATCTCATGATGATGCTACTATTAGATTAACAATCGCCGAACAACGACCGTGGGATTTTATTACTTTTCCACAAGGTCAAACCTCTTCAGGCATTTACATCCCTGTTTCGTATGGAGACTTTGTGAAAAATTCAAACACTACTTATTCGTCTCCCGCTTATTTAGTTAATCAAAATTATAGACCTATTCTTTTTGAGTCTTCAGAAGATGGAAAATTATATTTTGTAAGCAGTAGCGAAACTAAAACCGATGCCGAGGCAGCCGTTTATGATAAAAATATAGATTGGTTTATACCTGTAGAAGCCATGATTGATGACAGTCAAACTTCTACGGAATCTAAAAATTCTGCTTTTCTATCCTATTTAAGTCCATCACTAAAAAGGGGCTTTAGGTATCGTGGCACATCTGCTGAAAACACTGATAATGCAGGTTCGTCTGTATCGTGGACAGACACAGAGGATTCCTTTGATACATCTACAAGCACCTATGCGGCATTAACAGATACAGTTGTAGGTTCTTACAATACAAGTTATAGGACAGACTATTTAACAATAAATTTCCCTGCACCAACGGGGACTCTCGTTTCGGGGAATGTAAATTTAGTAATATTATTTGATATAAACGCAGAAATCACCCCTTTCATTATTTTTAGCGACCCGAACCAATTAAGGGTTCGTATAGAGGTTGAAACAGACGACGGAACAAACGATGAAGCTTTTGTTTATCTTCAAAGCGGACAAGAGAGTGACAATACTATAAATGATACCATAACTTTAACAGGTTTTTCAGCCTTACCTGAAAATATAAAGATTAATGGATATGTAAGTTTTTCAGCCGGTGCAAGCGTTGAACCCGAATGTACATTGACATGGGACATTAAGGTAAAAGATGTATATATTACAGCTCAAGTAGATGAAGAACCTAAAGATGTCGATATAGCCTATACAGGAGCAGATGGGCTTCTAAATTCATTTACAGGAGGTAGCGATTTAGCAGATACGGGGCTTGAAGCCCATCGAGACCTTCTCACAAGGTTTGCAGGATTTGATGATACTGATGCAAATATTTATAATTATGATGCAAATTTAGATATTGAAGCATCCAGAATTACTTCAGCATGGAACATTCGATGGTGGGCATTAGAACCTGTAGAATTAGAAAAGATTTTAGAACAACTTCAGTATGAGTTCTGTTTCATCTTTAAATGGAGAAATGGACTTGGCAGCTATTGGTTTGTAAAAAACTCCTATTCTTCGGGAGATGTGGCACAAACTCTTAAAAAAGACGACATTGCAAAACTAAAAATCAACAATACGCCGTTCAGCGAACTTTTGACCACTATGGAAATTAATTATGATAAACATCCAGCAGAGAATCGTTATCTGTCCAGCGTTACTTCTGTTGATTCGACAAACAAGCCGAGAAGAAAATGGAATATTCAGAGTAAGGAAAACATTAAAGAAATTAAACTGGATATGAATGTAAATAAGCCCGGCAACGCAAATCCGGGAGGAGGTAACCCCAATGATGGATTCGCTGATTACTACATGAATATCTTTGGTGACGTAAAAAAGATTATCAGTTGTGATATTGTGAACCCTGCTGTGAGTTATAATTTGGAAACTGGCGATATAATTCAATTTTCAAATACTGCTGGAGAAATGCCGGTTGAACCCTTTGGAGATGATTGGCAAGATTATTATATGATAACAAATTTAAATCGCTCACCCGGTAAGGTGGGCATAACGGCGAGAGAGGTCGGCTAATGGCTAACATGAATGTAAGAACCCCGAGGTTCTATACAGACTATATAAATTATTTTCTTTCAAGAGGAGAGGCACAAGACGGCAACTTTGACGTTCTTGCGACAGATGCTGGAGCGTATAAAATAGGATTACAAACAGGGACTGAATCAGAATTGTTTGATATGCGACCTCTAAATAAAGTGGACTTTGACACATCTGGGGACACAGACGGTCATGTTATTGTTAATCTGGATTTAAAAACGGCATATAGGAAAAGCTATATTGCAATTTTAAATCACAATCTTGCCACCGCTAATGGTAAGATACGAATATTTGCAGGAAATATTGAATCTGACATTCAAGCGGTAGATGGTGCAAATGCAGAAACGGGTGATATAAATTGGGGGAGCGTTACTGTGACAGAGATAGTAAATGCTGATACTATAACGGCTGCGGCTGATAGTAAAAGTGTAGTAATACAACCAGGCACTGACGGTACTACTATGTTTACCTTCGATGAATCCAGTTTAGAATTCTGGGGTATTCAGTTTGAGGGTGCGAATGGAGGGTCTGGAGCTGATACTGATGAAACATGGGGGGCTACTGATTTTTATGTGGGGGGAATAATGATAGGTGAATATTACGATATGCCTCATTCTCCAGATTTGTCGGTTAAAAGGTCGATAGTGTTCGAACAGGTAAAGCAATTAGAATCTATAGGTGGACAAAGGTTTTCCAATATGGCTTCCTATGGTAGAGTGGGGACTACAGCAGGAAGGTCGCCCTTTAATATTGCAAATTTTAATTATACTGCGTTTGGGGGTAGGCTTGTCTATGATTTAAATTTTTCTTATTTAAATTCAACGGATTTAATGCCTAACGAATATCAAAACGCTTTTAGTATGACAGGTGACGACGCTGTTGTTGTTGATATTTGGAACATAACTCACGGCTCGCATATTCCTTTTATCTTTTCAATCGATAAAGACTCCGCTGGAGATAATGCAGAATCTGAACATATCTTTGCCCGATTTGCACAAGACTCACTTGATATGACTCAAGTGGCAAGCGACGTGTGGAACATCTCTATGAAGATTGAAGAGGAATTTTAAAAATTACATAGAAAATCTAAATTCATTTCGCCTCGGCAATGTGGGCATTCCATTTTTTCCTTCCCCATCCTCGGGAAGTTCTTATATGTGATAAGAGACCTGCTTGATTTCCCAGATTTTGGCTTTTCCCAACAATAATCACATACAGGACAATATTTAATATCTTTGTCTGCGCTCTCACTATCTAACATATAGGGGTCTTCTACTATTTGCCGTGTGCTAAACAGCTCTTTTATTACCCAAGATATATTGTTTTCGTAATCGGGGTTCTGACTATAGAATTTCTTTTGAAGCCAAATCGCATAGTTTGAGCGTATCTCTTGCTTTTTTTCCCTCATCCGTCCTTATCTTTGACATATTTTCTTCAACCTCTGCGCTGTAATTGTCTCTTTTGGCGTAAAACTCAAGCGCGTTTTTCATTCTTACACAGCAAGTTGCAACTTCTTTGTTTGACATTAGAACGGAGCGTCGCTTTTCTTTTCAAAGGATATATGATAATATTCTTTGCCGTCCTTTGTTTCTCTGCTCCACATGGCAACATAATAGTCTTCCCCGCCAATGTCGGCAGAGCCTTTGTAGTCAGGTCTGCGTTCGTTTCCTTCTTTATCGTTTAAAAAGGTTGAGCCGCTGTTTTCTTTGTGTTTATATGCTTCCATATTAACTCCTAATTAAAGGCGGGGCGGAAAAAGGAGGTATCGGAGAAGCCGATAAAGGAAACCACCCCACCTTATGTTACTTTAAATTTACCTCTCTTTTTATAGGGTTTGAAATATCTTTTAATATTCTTCCAGCCTGTACTGTCTTTTTTTCTCTTAATGCGTTCATAATAATCATGTGTTCATCCTCGTCAACGATTAAGATTATCTTGGAATCTGCTTTCTCTCTCACTAAACCTTAACCTCAAATATCGTGGTTTTTGGTTTCATTTTATCGCTTGACTTCGGGTTATAAGCCTCTATGCTTTTTTCGATATTATAACCCTCCACATCGTCTACGTTCTGAAGGTCTATTTTTATACCGTCCCTATTGCCATTGCTATAAAAGATATAACAGTTTTGCGATGCCCTCCCTGAAAGGTTAAGGGCTTTTTCCGAATAATCATTAGCCCCGACCATTGAAGAACTTCTTGAATACGTGTCTCCAACTCTCGCACTATGAACGTGTCCGCTTATCACATAATCTATTGAAACGCCGCGATTTGCATATCTGCCCATAATCTGATTGACCGAAGATTCGTGTCTTGCCCCAATTGCCCCGTGTCCGTGCAGCATCAGTAGATTCTGACCTGCAACACCTATCACAAGCTCCGTCGGGTCGCCAGATATAAACCCTACGTGGCTACCCATAAACAAGGCTCGGAGCATATTAAAGATTGTAAAATCATAATTGTCGGTGGCTAATATGTCAGACCATCCATATTCCCTATGAACCCTCGCCTCGTTCCCCGATACGCAGGCAACCGTAACCTCGTAATCTTCAGAAAGCTCTATAATTGCCTGTTGAATAATGTCAACCGCAAGAAAGACAGCCGAAGCCCTATTACTTGCACTATTCAGCATTTCATCTAATCTGCGGTCTGAATTGATTAAATCGCCTGTGAGAGATATAAGCACCTTACCTATATCTCTAGTTGAAAAATATGTTTTAGAGCCTTCTATGTGCTTTTTTAGGCGTTTTGAGGCTATTCTAAAGTTATATTTGTTATTGGGAAGGTCAACAAGCTCGTTGAAGTGCAAATCTGATAGATGAATCACCCCAACGGCATTCTGTTTTTTCTTCCTGTGTTTCTTGACTTTTGTATGTAGTTTATAAGAACGAAGAACTTCATAAATGTGGTTGTTCATTTCCGTTACTGCGTTTTCTATTCTTGCATACTCTCTAAACGACTTTCTTTCAATCCTGCTTCTGTCTTGATGCGCCTGTTTTTGCTTGGCAATCCTGACGTTTTCTTTTATTAATTCCGGTTCTGCTATTATAGGATATGCGGTTCTATAATTACAGTCTTTACACAGCCACCTTTGTTTGCCCTTTGCGTTTTTGCTTTTGCGAATAAGGTTTCCACTTCCGCAAGATGAACAGGAAACGATGTATCCGTCGTCATTAAATATAATCATTGTCTCCCCTTTTGTGCTTTTTTGAGTTTATCATATAAAGCTTCTAGCTGTTTATCCGTGAATCTTTTCTTGGTTTTATATCTCGTATGAAGCCTATCGTAAGATTTCTGCCCAAACATCCTGACATACCAATTAGAATACGGATAAAAGTCTCTGTTGTGCGACAAATTACAACCACGACATTGGGTATGGCAATTACCGTTTGATGAAACGTCCCATCTCGTTGAATAGCTCCTCCTTGGGAAAAGGTGTCCGTTTTGAAGGTGTTCTTTGTTGTCGCAAACGACACACCGCTTATCCCTTGCTCTAATTATAAGGCTGACAATCTTATCTAATTTCCTTACAATTGACATTCTCTTTGTTTTTTTCTTCGGCATTACAGGATATAACCAAGTTTTTCACAATAAGTCTCCCACCAGTCTAAAAATTGAACAACTGTATATTGCTCAACAATAGGGGTTCTCCATAGATATTCGTCGTTGAGCTTAAAATAAGACTTGTCAACAAACTGTGTACTAGCCACAATGGTTTCTTCGGGGGTTGTGTTATGTCTGAATATAATCGCACAAGACCTGTTTCCAGCTATGTCGTGAGATTTTACTACATTTTCCAGAGCTATTCTTTGCCCTAACCGAACTGGTGCGCCAAGCAGTTTTGCCTCAAAATAAACAAACACCTTACTTCCATAGTCAATAAAACCATCAATGTCTGTTGGGGTTATTCCACGCCTCCTCTGCATTCCGTCAAAGGAAATGATTTGTTTTGCTCTCTTTTCGTGATTTATAAGAATTTAATTAACCATCCCAATTGTTTTCATATAATCAATTTCTGATAGCGTTTCCATCTTGGTTCTACATATCAAACAAAATTTAATAGTTCCCTTTTCTACTTTCTCGTGGTGAAAAGTATGGTTCGGGCAAACAATAACATTTTGTGATGACTCTTTTTTTGTTGCGATTTCTTCGTCGATTAATTGCTCTGTCGTTTTTAAAACCTCGTCTTCCCATCCTCTATTGTTCAGATAAGTGAGGGGGTTTTTTCTAAATTGCTTGTCCGTTGTTGACGAGACATACCTCGGAAGATGTCTCATCGCCTCCTCTTTTTCTGTGTTTTTTAAGTTTTTCCATTTCTTTTTGCATTTAACACGATTAATCTTTTTATCATATAAATTCCAAAATTTATCGAACGGTATGTTATTATTTGTATTACTATCTGTATTACTATCTGGTATAGGTTTGTTGGTTTCGATAAATGCATCTGTTGGTTTCGACAAATGCATTTGTTGGTTTCGACAAATGGAAGTATCGAAAAGTGAAATTGCCCTATCTGTAAGCGCATACCAAGTCGTTCTATCATACTTCTTTTTGTTGTGATTAGCTGTTAATATATAACCGTCTTTCTCTAGTCTTTTTAGGGTGTTGCGAATCGTGTAAGTGCTTATATAAGTGAAGATAGCGGAAAATCCAGCTATTGAATTATAAGTCCAATAATGCCCATCAATCTTGTTTTTATTGTTGCCCATATTTCGCTTGTGCCAATAAAAAAAATGCTGAAGAAGAAGGGCTTCGTGTAGCCCCAAGTCATCAGCAATTTCAGTTGGGAATGAATGCGAGTCCATTGTATTTCTCCTTTATTTATCAAATATCCACATAACAATTATACCCATTACGATACCAAATAGCAAACCTATTTTCGTTCCGTACCAGAACATTTTACGCCCGAGGTAAAAAGCTCTCGCCCTGTGTTTCTTGTTATTTGGTTGTTCTGCTTTCATTATTTCTTATATATAATTTTTCTCGTCGAATATTCCTTTCAACATTATATACAATTTCTTTAATTGTTTTATGTCACAATACTCTGTCAGCATAACTTCTTTGTTTTTACTGCAATCATGTTCTTCCAAACTAAAATGAGTTGTGTGTATATTAAGTTCTAACCAACGTCTAACCGCATTATCGTGTACTGGTTTATCGAGAGAACATTCTAAATCCCATCGATAGGTTACGCTATTACGATGCTTCATAATTGCCCCACTTCCATTTTCCTTTTTCGTTTTACTTGATTTGCCGTTCTGCCGTTGCGTTTTAACCATTCGTTCAGTTTGCGTTTTTTGCGTTTTCGGTCTTTAGCTTTGCTATTAGGCAACGAACAACTCCCCCTGAATAAGTTGGTGAGCTATTCGTTTCTCGGCAATTACGATATATTCTTCATTCAGTTCTATACCTATGAAGTTTCTGTCTAATTGCTTACACGCTACACCAGTTGTTCCTGAACCCATAAACGGGTCTAATACAGTATCATCCTTTTTACTTACTAATCTTACAAGCCAAGACATAAGTTTAATTGGTTTTACTGTTGGGTGGTTGTTTTGTGCGGGCTGTGTTCTCCACCTTTCTGAAACATCGTCAAGGTTGCCATCTCTATCACTTCCCGCCAGTCCCGCCCTGCGTTTTTTGTCTAATTTTTCACACCCTGCGTTCCTTTCTTTCTTGCTTGCTTTTGGTGTTTGAATCAGCCCGTGTTTTTCTCCCCAAACATCTATATCGAAGTAGCGGGATTTTTCTTCTCCTAACGCATCATCGGTTACAAGCAGGTTTGCTGGGAATCTGCACTTAGGTTGAGGAACACTTGGAGGCAAACCATCCACCCTACTCTCATCAATGTTAATCCCACCAGTGCCGTGTTTTAATACATTCTCTGCAACTGTATTTTCACTCAACGGTTTTCTTGCCATTACAATAGGCTCGTGTGCAGGTTTTAGTGCAGTTCCCCACCCTTCCCATTCTGAAGTGCCTTTGGATACATTAAAAACACTTTCTCCTTTATTATTCTTATAGGTTTTTTTACTTAATTGTAGTGTTCCTTTTCCTGTTGGTTTGTCTGCCCCTGTTTTTTTTTGCCCTATTATATCCCTTTCATTACCCTGTAACTTATCTACTGCTTTACCAATATTATGACTTTTAGGAAAACCTGTAGCATAAATCCATTCAAGCATATCTCTTATCTCAAATCCTGCACCTTCAATAGCACAAGCCATTCTGTGATATGTCCTTGTGCCACCAAAAGCAAGTAAGTGTCCACCCGCTTTTAATACTCTTAAACACTCTTTCCATAGTTCTACATTGTAAGATATTCCAGACGCATCCCATTTTTTGCCCATAAATCCTAATTCGTAAGGTGGGTCTGTTACAATAGCATCAACGCTGTTATCGTCTAATTCTTTTAGCCTGTTGATGCAGTCGCCCTGAAGTATGTTATTCATAAATTTCAGCCCGATTAGCCAACCGCCCCGACTTCATAGGCATAAAGCCAATCCATCGGGGCTTTGCCTGCTAGCCTCTTAAGCACTTGCTCCAAACTTCTTAAAAAACTCTAGATTCTTTGTCTTAAGTAGCTCTTCAATGTTTTTCTGGTCTGCATTTTCGAGAGCAAAAAGAGCAAATGTGTAAAGCAACACTTGAAACACTTCTTCACAAGCATCTTCGTCGCCTGACTTTGAGGCGAAAGAAAACTCACATAACGCACCAGCGAAGGATTCAACCATATCCACCCTGTTCTCTGTGGTTAATTCGTCAATTGGCTTGTCGCACCAATTTTTTATTTTGTTTTTATTCTTTTTATTTTTCATTTAATTATTCCAATTATAATAGAGATTAGAACGCCCAAAAAGAGTCCACATACAAAACACACTATTAATTTTCTGAATTGTATATTTTTTCTTTTAATCATTTCATTTATAATAGGATTAAACGTAATCCGCTTGACTTTCATACTCCACCCGTTAAATCGTTTATAACATCGTAATCCTTGTCCATTTTGTTATCTATGATATCTAAACCCATCATAGCATTATTGGGATTGTTGGACTTTACAGACTGAACCACGCTATAAACATAACTCAAAAGCGATTTTAGTTTCATGTTCTCATTTATAAGGTCGTCAATGTTTTTTTCGGTGTTTATTTCCACTTCTCTATGTGACATTCTTTTTCTCCTTTTTTATTTTATTTGATATTTTATTTCTACTAAAGTGTGCGAATTTTAGATAACTATAAAAATACTCAATAGCCTCTTCTAAATTTTGCGCATCACAAAAGCTATCAAAACTTTTTTCATGTTTTGATTCTGATTTTATTGTTATCCAATATATAGGCAATTTATAACCTACGCCCAAAGAGAAACAGGGTAGCATCCACCCGCCTACGTGACTGGTCGACATTCTGATATTTTACTATCGTCTTTTTTTGCGTTTTAGTTTCTTCTTCGGACATTTTTTTAGTTTAACAATTTTATTTGGATGTGTTGCCAGACCGCAATAAAGTTCGCCTTTCCATTCGGTGCAAAGAGCACACCGTCTATTTATAAAATGACATTGCTCAAACACGGTCTTAAAAAGAGGGGGCGATTAGTTAGGGTAACGACAAGGAAACCGAATAGGCACAAAAAAGAAAGCCTAGGTTTGCTAACCGCCCCACCCATATCTACCATGTAATCATCGCTGATTTCGCATTGCGTTAGCAACTTCATCAGCAGAGGCATATTCCGTTCCTGCTAATCCAGCAGATGCACAGGCTCGACCAATGGCGGATGTTTCACAAACCTCAACATAGGATGTTTTGTTTATGAAGTTACCGCCACGAAGTTCATGAGCAATACCCGTGAACTTCCGACCGTCTGAATATTCGATTGTGGCACGAACGATTATTTGGTCATTTTTCGGGTCTTCAAGAAACATTTCCCATTCTAATATTTCTGTTGAAATGGAAACATCATCCCGTAGACCGTGTAATTCCAAGACTCGTTCTGCTACCGTCTTATATTCTTTTCCGTGTATTGTTACAGGCACTATCCTATCCTCCACACTCTTATTCCAGCTCCGAGCTTTCTAGTGGCAAATTTCTTTGCATCCGCCCTTGACCTGTTTAACACCGTAGAGAGAACTGGGATGTTATCCTTTCTGCCTCCATCGAGGAAAAAAGAATCGCCAACCTCCATTTTGTCAAGAAATAGATATTTTCTATTTCGTACGGGTGGAAGGGGTATGTTTTTGTCTATTTTCATAGAATCTCCTTTTTATTGGTTGTTGTTAATTAAAGAGTTCCTCGTATTGCTTTTCTAAAACATAAGCAATAGCTAATTTATAAGCACGGCTAGGCGTTATTTTACCCCAAGCCCAATTATAAACAGCCGTTCTAGAAACTCCAAGCTGTCGCCCAAGCCAAGCAATGCTTCGTTCTTGAGCCTTCAGTTCTTTCAATACTAAATCCATTTTTCGTTTTGTTCCTCTATTTATAATAAGAATATAAGCACATTTGTTTATATGTGCAAATGATTTCATTCTTACCTATCATGGCTAAAATTCAGCCAAGGGTAATACAATCAATCGAGTCAATCACCATATTGGTCAAGGTTTATGTCGCCGTATGCGCCCGTTATTTTGTCGGGCGTTATTTCATAACCGCAAAGCACACATTCAAGACCGAGTTCGACTTGGTCTCCACATTGATATTCTGTTTGAACAAATTCACATGGCAATGGCGAATCATTGTGTTCTTCTTTCAAGCATTTATGCCCAAACCGATTTGTTAGTTGTTCATTTATAACAATATCCATATCTTATCCTACTTTCTTTTTTTTCATATTTTTCCCCGATGGGTTTATAGCATCAGGGTCTTCATTTATAAGAACGCACTCCACGCATATTCTTTTATCGATATTTCCGCTATACTTATCAAACTCATCTCCGCATACAACACACTTCTCTTTATCTGTGTTTTTCATCATAAAACCGCGCCGATGAATGTCGGGAACTTTGACCGCTTTAGGATTTCCTTCTTCAACACCCATAGCGTGTTCTTTACACGCGCTACAAATATCGCTATCGGGATATCCGGGCTCGTAAAACATAGCACCGCAACAATTACTTACCTTCATTTTATCCACTCCTCCCTTTTAAGCTCGTTTGCGTATTTTTCGCATAGTGATTTATAATTTTCATAGATGCACAAATATCTAGCCCTTGATAATCCAGTTAAGGTAAACGACCTAGGGTCAATCATATCATAACCTCCAAATCTCCTCACTTGCTCATAGTTTAAAAAATCGTTTTTAGTTATTTGATTTGTAATCATTTTTCATTCTCCGAACACGCTTTTCTGAACCTATCTGGGTTGAAATTTTTATTATCATCCCCGAATATTCCAATAAGCCCATTTATAAGGTCGCTCGTGTTAACGAAACCTCCTCGGTCAATTATTTTAACCAATTTTACAAATTCAATATAGTCTTTTTTGGTCATCACTCCACCTCGCTTTCTTCATAAAATACCTTTGGATTTAATTCATCTCGTATTATATCACTAATCGCCACATTATCCAAACCTCTACACCATTTACAGACAAAGGTTTTACCCTGTAATCCACAGGAATCTATGAACCTGTAATCCTTGTATTCGACCTTATGCTTTCGGCAAATTTCACACTTCCATTTATATTCTTTAGTCATTATTCCACCTCACTTTCTTTTAACATTTTTAATACATCTCCATAAGCCTCTTCAAATGTTAGCTTTGGTTTTTTGTTTTCGTAGAGTTTTTCTAATAGCCAAGCTACTTCTCCGCGAGGCGAATCACATTCATAAACTATCCATTCTGCTACTTTTTCATAGTTATTCATTGTTTATCCTCCGCTTTGGCGATTGATATAAAGTTTTCAAAATGATATAATGCTCTTTGAAACCCTATTTTTTCGCTACCGTTGTATACTTCCATAAGCGATGTTTTTCTTTGGGTGTGCGTGTCTTTAAAATAGATACGACCACCCTGTCCCCACATGCAGAACCTGCTTTTAAGAAACATGGTTTTGGAATTGTCATTCCACCGGGAAAAGTTCCATTCTTTTGTGTTTTTCATTGTTTTCTCCTTTTTATTGTTTAATTACACAAAGAATATAAACTATTTATAGGTAATGAGCAACGGTTTTTTATTTTTTTTTATTTGTCATCAGAAAATATTTTATAATTTAAATTTATAAGCCCAATTTATAAGTTAAATTTATAAGCCTAATTTATAAGCCCAATTTATAAGCCCAATTTATAAGCTAGGGGGATTTTTGCCAAAACCGCCAGGTTAAAGTGATTGTTTAAGTGCCTTAAAGTGATTGTTTAAGTGATTGCTGTAAACTCATCAGCGAATTTTTAGCAAAAAGTGGGTAAAAAGCTCGTATTTCTCCCCACAATTTAAGAATTTAGCCTAAATTTAGCAAGTAAAACTTAATTGCAGACATTGAATAAATACCTTGTATGTTACCTATAAAACAACTATATTTAGGGGATTATGAAATACGATTTACACACTTTTGACAACGAAAAAAAAGAGAGGAAAACCATGAAAACGATGAGGAAAACCATGAAAAGCATTAGCTCGATTTCGAAAGAAATAGAGAGAATGGCGACAGACCACGCCTACGGGCTTTCTCTATACAATAGGGAGCAAGAAAAGAAACAAGAGAAACAAGAGAAACAAGACAAGAGGAGCGCATAATGACGAAATTAAAATGCTGTAAGTGCGAAAAAAACATTGTACCGCCGTGGCTAACCTCTTCTGTATTAGTTGAAGGCGTAGGCATGGTTTGCCATGATTGCATGGCGGAGTATTTTTTCTACTGTTACCGTTGCGAAGAAGACATGGACAGAGGAGAACATTACTACGGTACAACCGCCGGGGGAGACGATTTCTGCAACCACTGTTCATCATTCCATTACATGTGTTCCGGGTGCAATAAATTCTTTCTCGAAGAGCACACGTGGTACGTGCACGACGTAGGCGAGTACTACTGCGCGGGTTCGTCCTTTGGCGTTGGATGTCTAGGCATCTACAACACACTCTGCGAAAACTGCGATGAATGGTTTCACTACGACGGAGACGGGTGTCCTAATGAATGCGATTGCGAAACGCTCGAGCGTCATATAAAGCCTTATTCATACACCCCGGAAAATGTGTTTGGAATGCATGATTACACGAAGGGAAAAAATACGAAAGACAGTAAGAAGTTAGCTAAATTCTCCACTCATGGAATCATAACGAAGGGAAAATCTAAAAAGTTGTTTATCGGTGTAGAAAACGAAACGGAAAACAACGGCAAACATTACCACACCCAAGATTTAGCTGAAATGCTGATGAATCAATTTGAAGGAGAAGACGTTATATATTTAAAAGAGGACGGGAGCTTGAACGACGGATTTGAGATTGTTTCACATCCCATCGCGTTTAACGTATGGAAGACGGGCATAATAGACGAAATCTTTCAAATGACTAAACACGGGTTGCGAAGTCATGAGACTAGAACCTGTGGGCTTCATCTGTCTTTAAGCCGTAGGGCTTTCGACAGAGGACACCTCTACAGATTTTCTCGATTCATCTATTTTAACCCTCACTTTGTGGGAAAATTTTCTCGCAGGAAATTAAGTAGGCTGTTGATGTGGGGTAATCCGTTTTACAGTTATTTGGACAACGAAAACCCTACCGACGTGAGAAGTAACATTGAGGGGAGTAATTACAAGAAATTTTATTTTGTTAATTGCATTGGTAACGCTCTCTATTCGACGCGCTCATTAGCTTTGAACCATAGGAACGACAGGGGAACGGCTTTGAATCTACCGAGAGGACGCGTTGAATTTCGCTCTCCCAGAGGGACGCTCAAGAAAGAAACGTTTTACGCGAACATTGAATTTGCCCAGTCTCTTTATGAGTTCACCCAAGAAACAAGCGCCGAAAACCTTAAACCTTTTCTGTTCAAAAAATGGGTTGACAAGTCTAATCGTTTTAGAAATCTTTCAGAATGGTTGGACAAGTCGATAAATTACAGGGAATGGGTTTTGCTTGACTTAATGTATACCAACAACACCTTGAACGAGACAGAAGCGAGACGAGGTAAGACACTTACTCAATTCCGCGACTACACCCCACTCAATAAAATGCTGGGGGCTGTCTGATGTGTATTGCAATACTACAACCCAAAAACAAAATGCTGAAGAAGAAGACACTCCAAAACTGCTGGGATAACAACCCGGACGGTGCTGGTTTTATGTATGCCTACAATTCCGAAGTTGTAATCGTAAAAGAATTAAACGACTTCAATTCTTTCTATAGTCAATTCAGAAAACATAGAGAGAAACATAATACCAATTTTGTGATTCACTTCAGGATTGCAACACATGGTAAGATTGACATCAGAAACACACACCCGCACAAAGTGAACGAGCTGACGTGGTTAGTTCACAATGGCGTAATTTCGCAGAAGTCATTTGTAAATGCGAGGTTTTCTGATACCGTTAAATTTACTAAACTACTTGGCAACCTCCCGCTTGACTTTATGAGTAACCCCTCAATCCTAGAATTGATTAGAGACTATATCGATTCTGACAAGATGATTTTCTTAAACAACGAGGGTAAAATAAAAATCATTAATCAGTCAGGCGGTGTTAAGAAGTGGGGCTGTTGGTTTTCAAACTCTACATTCAACCATCATAATTACAAGGTATACAAGCCGTGGACATATGGCAACTGCTCAACTTACGACACAAATACAAACACATGGCAAGACTACAACTACAACCAAGATGACGGGACGTATACGAACAAGGACGGTTTTATTCTGGGTGTTGACTTCGAGCAATGTGAAACGTGCAGTACTGATGTCCTGATAAACGAGTTCGATTCGTACGGTGGCAAGTGTATGAACTGCGCAACGGATGAATGGGAAGAGACAGAGGACAAGGCTAAACAAGGGACTGAACTTGTCAAGAGTTCAGGGAGAATTTAATGCGCCGGGTAGTAAGCACTCATCCCCCTCTCTCACCAACAGCAAAAAGCCCTCACCTCCCAAGTCATTGGGGGGGTGGGGGCGGATTTTTTTCTTATATGGGTTGTGTATACCCACACCTCTCAAAGTATAAAATACGAATGTCCAAAGTAAGATTTCGGGAAAAATGCTTGAAGGAATGTCCATTTGATTATAAATTAGGGGGATTGGTAACTAAAATTGATAACTAAAAAGACATAAATAAGACAGAGTTGATACGAGGTATATTGTACCGTAATGATTAAAACCTACTAAATGGTTTCTACAGTACACTTGAGTTTACTATAGCGAACCACGTTTCATCAACCGCTTTTTTATTTCCCCTAAATGCACTTATTGTTGAAGATAGCTATTCTTGGGATTATAAAATTGAAACTATTTACGTGGTGGGTATTAAATCCTAAATCGTATTTTTGAGGAATGGTATGAGTAATAAACTTTTAAAGTTAAATCCAAAAAAAATGGTAGCTGCAGAATGCTTTGCAAATAATCCATCCATGAGGTATGTGGATGTTGCCGAGGTTGTCGGTGTTCATAAGGATACAATTAAGCAATGGCGTAAAGACCCATTGTTTGTTGAGGCAATTTATGATAAATACATGGTTCAATTTGGGGCTGAACTTCCCTCGGTTCTTAATGCAATGGTTCGGGAAGCCTGTGCTGGAAATGTTCAAGCTGGAAGGTTAGTGTTAGAGCATTCTGGGAAATTAATTAAGAATGTCAATATATCAATAGATTCCCCTTTTGATAAATTCCTTAAATCGAGTAATTCTGATGGGAAAATAATTGAGAAAGAAAAGATTGATGCCATTGAGGCTGATTTTCAGGTCATGGAAACGAATATGGAGATGACAGAGAGGGATGAATCAAATGATTATCCGCGCTCAAGAGAGCGAAGAGAGAAAAAAGAATTAAAACAGTCAATTGGGGCAGAGCAAAAGAAAATAGATTATCTAAAGAAAAAAAGGGAACGGTATGCTTTAAGAAAAAGAGCAGAAGATGTCGGTCTTGACCAGCTTCCGCAGGGAAGGGCTAATAAGAGCGTGCGGGTTGCTTGGATAGAGGAACTTGAGAAGAGAGAGAGGCGGAGTAAGGAATTATAGTATTATTTAACCTTAATAATATCGTCAATATCCGTATCCACAGGGATTACCTGACAATAACAATTTTGTTTACAGACTGACCATCCCGTTGCAGGCATTCCCCTTGAAATCCATCCATCCCAAGTGTCAACCTCGCCAGCCCTGCCTAAACAATCAGGGCAATTCTTCACTCCCTGTGCAACAACCCATCTGTAACTTACGTCATCCCCCATTTTGAGTTCTCTACGTGATATTTGCATAATTCCTCCCACAAATCCTCGCTTAATGGAATTGGCATACTCTCCAAAGATTCTCCCATAGGATTTAAAGTCTGAATCAAGAAGCCGAGCAATTGATTGTTTTGAAACTCCAGCTCTTGTAAGTCCCTTAATTTGCTGTCTAATTCTTTGTCCGAAGATTGAGACATCATATCCGAGGACTTGAGCAACCCACTTAACAATTTCTCTATCTTTCGCATCAAATTCACCAATATCAACTTTTCTTCTTTTTTCATCTGGCATTACCTAATCCTTACAACTTTTCCTTTATTAGTTTCTTTTTTCATTCTTTCCTCGAAACCCTTTAATAGATTTTTATATTCTTTTCTTTTAAAAAACGCTTTTGGGGTATCAAAAAAATTCCTTGAGGGGACGGGTATATCGTTAACATTCGGAACAAAAGCATATCTTTTTTTTGCTGAATTAGACTTTACTGGAATCTTGTCAGGAATAAACCCTTCGTTTTGATATTCCCCATATTCAACAACAACAACAGAGTATCCGTCATCATCGGGGATAACCTGTATGCTATTATATAGATTTCCAGTTGCTATAAGCGGTTTTGACCCAGATATTCCCCTTGCGCGTCTAATGTCTATTGTTGATTCCTCTAGGCTTGCGTAGCTTCCCCCGGTTACAACTTGTTTCTGATTATCTATACTTTTTCTACACATTTCTGCATTTAACAATGCGGCTTCTTTTGTGTGTCTTTTTATTTCACGAATCATACCTTCTACCAGCTTTTCTGGCATAAATGTTATTTTACCGCTCGTCCTGTAAGGCATCTGCAAACTCCTTTCCCATTTCTTTGGCTTCTAAAAGAACTCCTAAATTATCCGATATGAGTTTCTCGACTTGCTGTTCCGCCCACTCTTCCGGGTTATCCATAATATCTTCGATATTACCATCTAGAGATATTTCAATATCGTTAAGTTCGTTAAGTTTCTTGACGTAGCGTAGAAAAGAGTCCTCTATTAATGGATTGCTCATTTACTTCCTTGTTATCTTCTATTATTTTCTGCGCCTGTTCTATGGACAGGTCTTTATTGTCCCTGACCATCATTTTTGCTTCCGTCATAAGATTGTGCTTCAATCCAAACTCGTCAAGCAGAATCCTATCCTGTACTGTCATCGGATATTCAACCTCATTAAAATCTACTGCAAATTTATCAGGTAGGCTCATAAAGTTGAAATCGGCAATTGACTGTTCTTTTTTGTATATCTGTTTTTCATATAAACGCCATAATTCAATATCGTCTATAAAATCCTCATGTCTTTCAAGGTCTTTAATCATTAGGCTGATTCCAGACGGTACTTCTCCACCCTGTTCTGACCAAGTAACCCATAGATGATGATTTTGTGCTATCATCTCTATCTGGAATTTTATATTTTCTATTACAGAGTTGATACTGCCCTGTGGAGATGCAATATTAAACTGACCTCCATCGCCTAACATTAGAATCTCGTCTGAACCTGTTCTTGTAACTGGTTTGTCTGAATCTAAATTTGTCCAAGGCTGCCCAAACATTTGAAACCTTAATCCTAGTTGCATTTCTGTCATTGCTATATTAACGTGTTCATTTGCGCTCACGATGTCCTGACTGCCTTCAACATAGAAAGAATCAATCTGATTTTCACGATGAAGGAATACAAACGGCAAAACACCGTACCCGTGTTCTGTATTCTGTAAAGTATTACCATTTTCATCAACAATACGAAAAACCTCTGAATCCCAATAACAATATTTTAATTTTTCTGTTGAACTTAAATCATTTACAGGTAAGTTCATGGGGTAAACGATTGCAGTAGGATTGAATGGGTCTGAACCGAAATACGGGTCAAAATAATATATTGGACGATAATCAAACATTGGATTTTCACCGTTTTCATCCGTTACCCACATAATTCTCAAGGCAATAGAGCCAATAAGCCGGGTCATCCTTTCGATATGTTTCATTCTTACATCTTTAATGCTGGTCAATGAATCATACCTTTTATTTACATTTCTATTAGCACCTACTGTGTAGATTCTAGAAATTTTATTCACAAACTTTTTTGTGAAGTTAGCCTCATAATGCGGAATCTCTCTAAAGGAATCTGCATTAAAATACTTCTTTATATATTCAGAGGTTGATGTCCCTGTATAATAATTAAGCATTTTACGAACTTCATTCCTTCTTGCCCTTGCCTGCGTCTGTTTGAGTTCTTTTAATGAATTTTTTACAATTTCTTCTGCTATATTAGCCATAATCCTTACCTTTTAATTTTATTAATACCTCTTCGTCTTATTGGAAACCTATTCACTATGAAATACCTAAACGCATCTGCCGAATGGTCGTGGTATCCATCTTTTATAGGGTCAAGAGATAAGCTTTTCCCTTCTGCTTCAGCGGGATACCGATAATTCTCAAAATCCTCCATAACCCCTGTGCATTTTTTATCAATGTGGATTCTTCTTAATCCGTCCGCACTTTCAAAAAATCCTCTTGCATACGCAACCCCAGATGCTATGTTGCGACTTAATCTGTCTTTTAAATAGCGAACGTATACCCCAGACCTGCGGAAGATTTCTATATCTCCTAATCCACTCTGTCCCTGAACAGACACGCCGGACGGGTCACCGTAAAAAGTATATATGGGGTATTCTCTTTCTAAAATTTTCTTTGCAAGTTTCTCTGTGGGGATATTTCTTTGATGTACTATTTCATCAATAATGTTAATATGCACTATTCCACCTTGAGTATATGTTTGAAACCATAATACCGACGGCATCCTGTATCCAAAGTCAATTGAACAATATGTTGGTCGTTCTGGAACAAACGGAAAATCGCCCGAATCAATCTCTCTATTAAACGGATATACTTTTCCTTCAAAGGTTGAGAATTCGCCAGCATATTCCTGTTCAAAAACTTCTTTAGCAAGGTTTCTTTTTCTTTCAAGTATAAAATTATCATTCTTTCCCGATGGGAATGCGTGATTGTTCACCCAAGAAGGGAATCTCATCGAATGCCATTGTTCATCTGTTTTTCCAAGAAGGTATAAATCGTATAACCAATTATAACCTTCCGGGGTTGAAATAAAAATAGCCTTACCCTTTCTATCTGACAATGTTGGTGATAAATACATATCCCATATTTTTCTTGACATTTTCGCAGCTTCGTCTACTATTAACAAATCCAAACCTTCTCCGACAAGAGAATTCGGATTGTCTGCCGACATTCCCGAAACCATGCTTCCCCATTTGAATTCTATATGCTGTTCTTTTTCTGAAGCTGATTTAATATCATCATCATGACCAATGACCATATCTTTCCATATTTCTCGGAACATAAGCCGAGATTTTTTGTAGGAAAGACCTACAAGCCATATCTTTTTATTTGGCTGTGCAGCATAGAACTCTGCCTCTCTATAGGCTGCAGTAGTTTTGCCATAACGTCGTCCACATATACAAACAAAGAAAGAAGCTGTTTGTTTATCTGGAAAATGAAGTAACCTTTGCCCTTCGTGCGGTTCGTATCCAATGTATTCGAACCATTTCTTTTTAAAGCCAAGGTCTTCACCAGTTCCATTTTGCATTAATTAATTTTTTTCAAAATTGCGGTTGCAGAATATAGTTTATTTAATTTAAACTTCATTATGACTATTTTGCAATCACAAATTGTAAAATATAATAATGATATTCTGACTCAACAAAAGAGGTAAAAATGTCCAGCTCAATAAAAGAGGTTGAAACGGCGTCCATCGGACAGAGCGATGTAAAAGAATCTGAAGTCGGTAAAGACGTAAAAAGTAATAGCACTAAAGCTACAGAAAATGTACCAAACAATCCTGTGCCCTATAGCAGATTTAGCGAACAAGTAGGTAAATACAGGGAGCTTGAGAATAAGTTTAACGGACTTGTAAAAGAACAAGAATCTATAAGACAGAAAAAACTCCAAGAAGAAGGTAGATATCAGGAGTTGATTGTTGAAAAAGACAGGGATATTGAAAAACTTTCTCAAGAAAACAAAGATAGGAGCGAATACCAAGGGTTGCGTAGAGATATGCTAACCTCTGAATTATCGGAAGATGATAAAAAGGCATTCGGAGACCTCCCTCTTATACAATTAGAAATGTTAGTCGCAAAATTCTCAAAGGAACAACGTAAGAATGTTCCTGATGTTCCGGGGGCGCTCAGCGAGGATGAAACCCAAGAAGATTGGGTTAATATGCCAGCTGATAAACGAAGAGCCAATTGGAACAAAATTTTGCAGACCTATATGAGAAAATAATTTAATTTTAGGAGATAAAAAATGGCAATAACAGGTGGAATGTTAGGTGCTGCTCATACAGTCTCAAGTGCAGACGATTTTGTACCAGAGATTTGGGCTGACGGCATCTACAGATATTTTGAAAGAGGAACGGTCTTCCGAGGTTTAGTTGAAGATTATTCCGCATTACTCAAGGGCAAAGGATATGGTGATACGATTCACATACCTCAAATTGACTTAACATCAGCAACATCTAAATCTGCTGATACATTAGTTACTTATGATGCAACTGCAACAACGGAAAGCTCACTTACAATAACAGACCATTATTATAATGCTATGTTGTTTGAAGATGTGCTTATGGTTCAATCTGAAGCTGACTTGGTTTCTAAATACACCAAAATGTTTGGTGAAGCTTTAGCACGACAGCTTGATGCGGACATTTGGGATGACCTTGATGGTCTGAATGTGAGTGTAGCATTAGGTAGTGGCGATGATAATCTTCAAGCTTCTGATTGGCAAGCGGCATTAGCCAGTTTAGGTGAGAATGATGTTCCCTATATGGATGGCGATTGTGCATTAGTGGTTAATCCAACTATGATGGCAGACATTCTTGACCCGGCTGGTGGTGTTTCTAAATACTTTTGGAGAGCAGACGCTGGTGGTAATACAAGTGTTTTGAATGAAGGTGCTTCATCAAAAGGATTTTTTGGAAAATTGCACGGAATTAATGTCTATATGTCCAACACCATTTCAACAGGTGGTTCAGTTTGTTGCGGGGCGATTTTTCATCGCTCGGCGGCAGCTATAGCGGTTCAGCAAGGCGTTAGAGTCCAGAGCGAATATTCGATAGATGCGCTGGGCACAAAGGTCGTTGCCGACATTCTATACGGTAGCGTACTGATTGACAGTTCAAGTAACAAACGCGGTTACAGATTCGTAAATAACTAATCTTAACCTTGAAGTAATCATTTGGGGGGTTTAACCGCCCCCCAATGATAAACGTAAGGAGATACGATGGCTCAATATTGGTACAAAAAAGATAAAAGAGTTAAAAGAATTTCAGACCAAGATGAACACAAAGATGTGGTTCAGCAAATTAAAGATTTAAAGGCTAAAGGGTATGTGAGAGTGTCAGATAGAAGAAATCCGGAGGGTTCTATTGTTGAAAAGCCTTTACTCAAAATTAAAAACAAGCTCAAAACTAAATTTAAGAAAAAACCTAAAAAAAAGGATAAGAAATAGATGGCAGACTATACAAAATATTCAACGAGCGAAGCTCAAAACATAGCACTCGGTCAGGCAGGTGCGGTCTTTGAAGATAGCACAACGGTAAGAGCGGGCTACAAGATTGTGGCAATCCAATTTATAGAAGATTCTACATTTACAACATTAACGTCAAATGGTAGTTCCTTTGTAGCCACTGGAAGCGGAAGTGGTAATGATATAGACAATGGAAATACGTTCCCACAGGGGATGACAATATTTGGACAATGGACTGCATTCACTCTCGCAAGTGGGGCTGTGATTGCATATAAAGGTTCTTTCTAAATGAAAGATTTGGGGGAGCAATTAAGGTCTGGCAAGGTTCATAAATTCAATGGAGAGCAGTTAGGTATTAATACGCAGGGCAAAGGCAGTTTTCCTAGAACCCAGCCTACCAATAAAAAATGGCGAGAAAATTATGATAAGATTTTCAGCAAAAAAGAATTAGATAAAAAATAATATATCAAACGGTCTCATTCACGGATAGTCATATCCTTAGAGAGGAAGGAAATAAATGGCAAATTTACATAAATATTCAGTTCAGGAAACCCAGAACGCATCTCTTGGGCAAGCAGGCTCAATACTTGTTACAGGCATAAACCCTGTGGTAACGTTAAGAAGAGCCTTTGTCGCAATCCAATTTTTAGAAGATACAGTTTTTGCATCAGACCTTGAGGGTCTCGTTGCTGAATCAGAACAATTATATCCAGATAATACAGGAACAGGAACAGATATAGATACTGATGGGGGGGCATCAACTGATGATGTAACCTTCCCACAGGGGATGACAATCTTCGGTAGATGGAATGGGTTTAAGCTTGCCTCTGGAAAAGTGATAGGATATGTAGGCTAATGTTAAATTTAGGATTAAGAATTACATCTATGGTCACCCAGACAGCACGTCTTGCAAGAGATTTGTGGCAGACAGTCAATGACATCTGGCAGAACGAACACAGAAAGTGGGAAGACGTTGAATAACAATTTAACAAATAGGAAAATATTATGGCAACATTAACAGGAAAAACAATAGCTGGCAGTTACAAAGATTTATTGAAAATAAATGCAAATGCGTATCAGTCTGGCGTTGATGGAACATTAAGGGCAATAGAAGATGGAGATGCCACAGCAAGTGCTTTATGGTTAGCTACTGATAGTGCATTAATAAGCGGAGATGGAAATAGGCTTTATTTTTATGATGCTGATGGCGATGAGCATATATCAGCAGATAACGCTGGTGTATTAAGCATAGCGGCAGGAGCTGAAATTGATTTAACAGCAACCGCAATAGATTTGAATGGTACACTTGATGTATCGGGTACATTAACTGTAGGCGGCAATATTGATTTTAATAGTGGTACTATAGACACATCAACTCAAACAGTTACGGTAGAGCTTAATCAAGCAGCTGACTCATTTACATTTGATGGAGCCTCTGATAATATACTTTCAATAGATGCTTCAAATAATCGGGTCGGAATTGGAACTGCTAGTCCACAAAAAACTCTCTCTATTAAAGATGGAGATATGCAACTATTCGATTCAGCCAATGATGCTAACATTTTTATTGGTCAGGGAAACACAATTTCATCGCCAACATATGAGTTTTCTGTAAAAACAACTGCTGCTGGAGAATTTCAAATTACGGATGAAGCAAACTCTGGCAATAGACTCACCATCGAATCTGCAGGCGACGTCACAGTAGAAACAGGCGACCTCATCTTCGGTACTGCTGGTAAAGGTATTTGTCTGGGTGTCACATCAAACACCGATGCAAACACCCTCGATGATTATGAGGAAGGCTATTTTACGGGAGTTTTAACTTGTGGAACTTCGGGAACGGTAACTGTCAATCCAAGTTTCGACCAATTAGCTTACACAAAAATTGGCAGAACGGTTCATATTCAAGGAGCTTTAGTCATTAGTTCCGTAAGTAGTCCAGTAGGCTCATTGGTATTAACCCTTCCATTTACGTCTGCCGCTTTGACTCAAGCTGCAGACTATGCAAGGGGAATAGTTTCTTATCTTAGTGTGAACGCTGTAAAATCTGCGGGCTTTCTTGGTCTGTCGGTGGGTCAATCGGCAGCGGATGCTGCCATTCATGAATGGACTACTACCACCAATGATGGTTCGGATATGGCGGAGAATATGACATCATCAACTCAATTATATTTCTCAATGACATACATTGCGGCATAATTCAATACTATATGGATAATAATAATGGCTGAAATGATTTACACAAAAGTTAATCCTTATGAATTTATTGGACAACAGATAGATTTGGTTAAATCAATAAAGCACGATGGTATTAAATATCCTGTTATAGGTCATTGCAATAATCGTATAGTTAATCGGTCTACTTTTGATTATGGCAATCAAAGAATGCTAATAGCTCTTTCATTAGGTCTTGATGAAGTTCCAGCCATTCTTTATTCGATACATCACAAAACTGGATTTGATGGGGAGCAAATTAATGAACTTGATGATATAATACGAATTTGTGGTGAGGATATTAAAAATGAGCCTGTTTGGGATGGGATAAGAGGTGCTTTGAGAAAATTACCATATCCAAGAATCAATAATTCAAGTTCAATCGGATGATTGAAATGGAACGAATAATAAACAATAGGAGTCAAAAATGGCACTTTCTAAAGAAATAAAATACGACAAGATTGAAGTTGTCGGTGATTACAAAGCGGTACAATGCCGTCAGGCAACAATCGTGAGTGAAGATGGAAAAGAACTTTCAAGAAGTTTTAACCGTCACGTCTTACAACCAGATTCAGATATTTCAGGCGAACCTCAAGAGGTTCAGGATATCTGCAATGCAGTCTGGTCGGATGAAGTAAAAGCGGCTTGGGCTGAAAAGCAATTAGCAGACAACCCACCAGCCGAAGAAGAACCAGAAGAGTCAGAAGAAGAAGAATCTGAAGAATAATTAACTAACAAACAGGAGTTACAAATGGCAAAAAAGAAAAAAACAGCCGATGAACAACACGTTGAATTAGAAGGTGTTAAATATTACACAAAAGATTTCAACCAAGAACAGGTGGCTTTCTACAATCACTTAATAGATTTAAGTAATAAAGAAAGGAATATGGCATTTAATTTACAGCAAATTCAGGGCGGCAGAGAACATTTCACCAGTTTATTAAGTGTGAGCTTGAAAAATGGCAAAGCAGAATCCGATTAGTTCGATGCTGAATGGGGTAGTCAGCGACTACTTCGATAAATGGACTGGAGTCCACTTCTGTGCCAATCTGGGCATAGTGTGGGCTTTGTCCAAGTTTGTCCCCGATTGGCATGCAGCAATAGCTACTTTGTCGATAGCGATACTTTGGGAAGTCTACGAATGGTTTGTTGAAGGCATTGCTCCTTATGGAAGTGCTGACAGCTACATTCGTAATACTATCTCTGATTTAGTGGTAGCCTTGATTTGTGTCTGGGCTGTGTTAGTTTGATGTCTCAAAATGCGATATCAAAAGGATAGCATCACTAACCACTTAATGCGATGAATAAGCAGTCTAATCACCGCAAGGATGAGTAAAATGGCTATAAATAAAAATATGGCTGCTATTATAGTAGCCTTTATCACTGGTCTATCTCCTATGGGAGTAATCTTAACTCAAAGTTTGATGGAACAAAGAAAAATGGAGGCAGGTATCATTGATACATCTGTTCTCATGAATCATTCATTATTTACCCACGCTGATACAT
>Ga0080013_1001963_pt1 | contig 25606 bp, 36 predicted proteins | sample ETNvirenome_6_85_FD_69236 | JGI IMG/M metagenome (GOLD analysis project Ga0080013, IMG submission 69236) | Marine viral communities from the Pacific Ocean - ETNP_6_85 (SPADES assembly) (version 2) | ecosystem: Environmental > Aquatic > Marine > Oceanic | place: Pacific Ocean | collected 2013-06-19
CGCCTTCTTCCGTTTGCTACCGGAGAGCCGTCCGGGCTCCTCAGGTTCTACGATTGATTTGCTACCGCGTATCTGTCGTCTCTTCAACTGATCTCGCAGCCGATTAAGTTTCGCGTTCTGGGCATCAGTGGCGCTCCCCTCGTCAACGGCTTCCTGGAGTTTGTCAATTTCCGCTTGCCGCACTTCGCTTGCAGACTGGTCTGCGTCCATATCACCAACAGGGTCACGTAGATGCTCATTGATTTCTTCCTGTGCCTTCCTGCTCTTCTCCGCCACCTCCTGCTCCGCTTTAATCCCTGCCAGTTCTGCTTCCCGGCTTTTCAATTGCTGCTGTAGCTTTGTAAGGGTATCTTCCACTCCTTCCATGCCAGCTTGCTGTGCTGCCGCTAGTTGTTCTTGAAGGTCCTTTTTAGCCTGTTCGAGGTCCTGTTTGGATGTGGCATTATCAGCCCGTTCCCGTAGCGCTGCCACTTCATCTGTAAGGCCAACGAGTGCGTCCCGCTCTGCCTTCATGCTTCGTCGCTCTCGTAATTTCGCTTCGCCTTCGGCTGTTGCGAATCGTTGGGCAGATTCCTTCTCACTTCGATCGAGCTGGTCCATTACCTCTCTCAGACGTAATGCGCTGTCACGTTTGCCGGCTTGAGCTGCTTCTCTAAGTTCTTCGACATCTCTCTTTAAGCCTTCTTGATAATCCGTCCTATCCTTCTGCTCCTGTAGGGCACCTTTCACGCGTAGGAGATTGGCCTCTTCCTGACTTTGTTTCATGGTTTGGAATTGTTCGTTAGTACGGCCTTCCATCTCAGCGACTTGGCGAGAGAGGTTGATGGCCTCTTGTCGTGTGTCTACTTGTGCAAGTTGTTTGTCGTATTGATCGAATCGTTCGCGTACTGCGTCCGGTAGATCCTGCTCTGCGAGTTTTTTAGCGATAATAACATCAAGCTTCTTTTCTATCTCTTCAGTACTCTGAGTACGATTGATTTCGGCTGCTTTCAGCTTGGTGGCTTCTTCCTCTGCCTCAGTGGCAATATGAGGCAGGCCTTGGGCGATGAGTGTCTTTTTCACCGCGTCGCGCATCTCAGTCATCTCCTTGTTACGCTGGGTGGTAGCCTGTTCTTCCTGCAGCGTTTTCTGGAGTTCGTAGGCGTCTGAAAACTTGACATATTGGCCACTGTACGTCCCAGCACCGTCGCTGCGGCCACCTCGGCGGATCGAGAACTTGGTAGGTTTCTTGCCCGCGAAGAGTGGCATGCGTGCAGTGTACCCCGAGCTGGCTTGTTTGATGTGCTGCTTCGCAAGCTGGCGTGAAGAATATAGAGTAGTCGGTCGTGCGTAGGGAGTGCGTCTATCCATCGGCATAAAAGACGCTAGCGTATATTTTGGCCGCTTGACGGGGGATTGGGTTTGGGGAGCGGCACGTTTGCGCGCTTGTCGTCGGACAGGCTTGCGGCGTGCCGTCGCGCGGCCACCAAGGCGAAGAGTGCCATCCATTGCATCGTGCATACTAGTATGTCCCAGTCCGCAGGCTCGTCTGAGGATTAAGAAGGACACTGCCGCTGTAGAGGCGGGAGGGATGAGTGGGTGGGAGCGCCGCTTTCCAGTCTTCGACCAGATCGGTGTTGATACGTTTTTCTATGATAGGCAGTGGGCCTTTGGGGAGTTGCTTGCGTTTCTCGGCGGCGACAGTGTTGCCGAGGGTCTGATTGGCGAGGAGTTGGAGAGAGGCCTCCCGGGAGGGGGCAGTCAGCAGAGAAGCGGCTACCGAAGTGGTTCCGGCCGGGCTGGTATGCGAAGCTTTGGCAAGCTCGGCTTTGACCGTTGTGGTGCGGACGTCAGAGGGGAGACGGTGGGGTTGCTTCTTGCTGCGCCCCCGTTTAGTCGGACGCCGCTTCTTCGTTGCCTTACGGGCCATACAGGAGTGCACCCGTATCAGCTAGTTTAGTAATACGTAGATTCGGTTGTGGACTAAGCGAATGTGGGATGAGGTAAGAGTGGGAACATCATGTCAGGCATCGGCTATAATCCCTATTCGCCTGGCGGGGCACGCGAAGGCGGTATCATCAATGCCTCACGGGTCCATAACTCTCCCTACGAAGCACGGATGACGGATCTGCAAGGCGGGCGGCAGAGTTTTAATCCTCTGCCGCGCCCGGTTAACCCTCGACTCGGGGATCGGAAGAAGAAGGGCCCTTTGACGGCATGCGAGAAGAAGAAAATCGCGAAGTAAACGAGGTGGTCAGTTGTTTACCAGATCTTTGACCTCGGCGATGTGGTTGCCGCCGTCGCCCTCGAGACCACGTGGCGTCAGGAGGAAAGGCGAAATGACGCGGCTGTCAGGATCGACGTATCCTTTAGAATAGCAGGGCTTGAATAGTCTGTGGGTGATCTGGTGTCTGACGACCCAGCCCATCTGAGCCAACTGGTCGTTGTACGTGTCCAACATGATCGTCCTTGAGAAAGGCATCTGCAGCTGCCGATTAGCGAGAGCGCCCAGCCTGATCGCCTCCTCTCGATCCGTAGATGCGCCATTTCCAAACACCTCGGCCAGCTCGTCGAGGTTCTCGCTCATCTTCTTATACTGGGCCACCTCGAGGGGCTGGTCCTTTGTTGCCTTGTAGCCTTTTGCCTTGCAGATGGTGTGGTACATAGCTTCCCGATCGAACTCGAGGCAGTAGAACTTTGCGCCGAGAAGGTACAACTTTGAGAAGGCCATGTCATGAAAGACACCTTTCGGCACCAACTTTTTCTTCGCCAAATCGGCGTCGAGTTCGTTCTTGAGTGACTCGAGCGCCGCCCCAGGAGTGGGAGAGGCGTGGTCGGGGACATAGCGGAGAAGAAGGCTGGGCACGTCTGAGATGGGGAGATTGCACATGATGCTGTCTGTGTCGCAGTAGTAGACCTGGCCACCGTGTTTGCGCACATCGTACATCAAACGGTACAAGGCCATCCGCCCATAGCAACTGATGGCACTAGCGACCTGGATACAGGTTTGGGAGTTGTCCATCGTGTCGCGTCGACGAATGACTGTGTACCGACCGAAGCGTGAAGAAGCCAACAAGCGTCTCTCCGCCAAACACTTTTCAAGCAGAGCGTCATTATCAGCCTCGGAAATCGCGACCCCGTCGACACAGTTCCACCGGAGCCCTGTCCATCCATAACCACTATTCGCCACAATCTTCGCAGCGGCCTCCAAAGAACTTTGGCCGTTGGCGCGGGCGTCACTCTTCTTCTGCACCATCGCAGAGAAGAAGTCCGCCATGAAACACTTGGATTCAAAGAGGATGGCGAATTTGATGTCGTAGACGTATACGCCCGGCATAAGCTCCTCGGCCAGCGCCATCGCAGGCTGGAAGAGACACATCCGTACTTTCCGGTGTTCGCTGATCCATGGGAAGACTAGGCGGCTGTTTGCGATGATGGGGTGGAAAGGCAGATAGTGCGGCTGGATTTTGTCCATGTCCGTGTACACGTCGACCACGTAAAAGCCATAGTCGGTACGCCAGTTGGCCGTATCAACGACCGTGGGCGGCCCACACGGAAGAGGTTTGCGTCCGACGCCGGGGTACAGGCTCCTGTATAAGGGACGGTGTGCAGTCATGATAGGGTGCGGGCGAGCATGTTAATGGACGTACGTAAAGTCGTAGTAGTAGATAGGGCCCTCCACAAGTCCTTGGCGGAAACATTCCACCCTTCCACCCAGGAACCCGCAGCGGATCACCCGTTCGAGCTCGTCGGCACATACGTGCATGTCGTTCGGACTGGCCAGAAAATTGCTGAGGAAGATGCGCTTGCTGATACTCGCGGCTGTGGGACACTGGAGCGCACCGAATTTGAATTCGGAGAAGATGCTCGCGTTGAACTTGTTCATAATCTCGAGCAGCGCCACACAGTCATTCTTCAGGTAGGAGTAGACGCCCCATGTCTCAGGCTTGCCGTCCCACCCATCCTCCCAAAGCCAGCTCCAGTGGAGCGGACCCTCGGATGGGACAGGGTCGGGCTTCTCGGGGGCAGGCTCACCGCCAAAGATGCGGTCGTGCGGGAGGTCGAGTTTTTGCGCGCCACCTACATTAAGGTCTTTCGCGAGCCGGGCCAAACTGCCTGGAAGCAAGCAAAAACTGTCTCGTAGGGTGACATTGACTGAGCGCAGCTTCTGCGTCCCGGCATGATTGATAAAGGATTGTTTCATGTTGAGCCGGCCCGTGATCCATCTGCTATTGTTCTCCACAAAGGAGCTACAGTCCAAACTCCAAGGTTGACGCGTCGAAAGGGCCACACTTGTTGCCAACATAGCGACGTCAAACTTGGCTGAGTTGTGTGCGATAAGAAAGGAACCGTTAACGCGGTCTAGAGGGAGCTGCTCAGCACTGCCCAGCCAAACCAGCATGTCGCACGTACTGTCCTCGCCCCGCCAAATGCGATGGTGTGGCTCGAGCTCCCCCTCGGGAGTCTCCTCATACCATGATACGCCCGTGGCATACAAACAGCATTTGCCCTCGCGTGGGAATGTTTCTGTGTCCCATGTGATCATCTTGAGGGCTTGGTCGTGGGCAGATGTGTATTTCTCGGCGCGGGTATAAGCCGGCACCTTCAACGGCTTTGAGAGCGGCGCCTCATCCGCGCCATCAGGACGTACAAAGTGAGAAGGGAGCTTGGCAACGTTCGGGTCAGCGTCCAACCTATAAGGCCGCAGCCCATCGGCGTGGGCATCAAGGAATCGCAGCGCACTACCATGTTCAAACTTGGCAGCTTCGGCTTCCCAATCACCGAAGACGGCAGTAAGACTACGGCGGCGGAGGAGGACGAGATAGTGGGAGCCGGTGAAGAGGAGCTCTATACAGTCCGAGAGGGGCGGGAGCTTCGGGATGCGTTGGAGGCGGAGAGGACTGTCGGGGTCCGGCGTGAAAGTCTGCTTGTGCAGCAGCGCACTGGTGTAAACTTTGACAGGGGTTTGATAGACTTGGGAGAAAATGTTGATCGTCTGAAAGCCCGCATAGCCGTCGCCCTCCCAGGGGGTACTTGTTTCCACACAACGCCTTTTAAGTTGGTCGCGGAAAGATGACGTCGAATTCTGCCACAGTTGTTGGGAGGCTTTGGTGCGTGAAAAGAGTTCGGTGAATTTGTAAGGAATGCGGTTTCCGGCCCGGTCCCTCTTCGGAGGACGAGCATACGAACGGCCCACACACAGTGATTGATACAAGCACTGGGAACGCGTTTTAGGGTTGTACGCCACCCAAACGCGGCTACCTGCTTCGAGCGACCGGCCCACCAGGGAAGCGCCACCCCGTCCGACCCTCGGTGGTGTTTGGCGCCGGACAATAACGCGGTCGATGGCCGCGAACCAACCCTCACGCTTCCCATAGCGTGAGATCTTCTCACGTAGCAATCGAGCCAACTCGCCGGCCAGAAAGTCGCGTGCTTGCGCCCGTGTAAGATCGGGTTCAATGGCGCGCGAAGGATCACGGACCGAAGTGACGAAGGGGGTTATTATCGGGAAGACGATGTTGAGGTCGGCGCGGTCCGGCGTCTGTATCCCGCTCACGAGTTCCACTTGCACACTTTCCCGTGGAGTATTAGTCATGTACACCGCAGCAGTAGCCGCGGCACGTGCCAGGGCGCGTATCTGCGCGTGGACCGCGTTCGCGTCGGCAGATAAATCGACACCCATCACGGGGTCGCTGGTCACGTTCTCCTGCTGGAACTGGACCGGTTCCCCCATAGCCCGGGCCCAGTGTTCTCCAGAATATGAATTCACACCACCAAAGTGAGATCCGGGCAAGCTTATCTCGGTAAGGTAGGTCCCCGCGCGAGTCGCACGCAGCGCGCTTATGGCATTGGCGGGAACGACGCCGACGACCACCTCGGGCCTTGTACGGGGGTCCGCCCTCGGGACAGCGAGGTTAAAATCCATATTTAGGAAGAAAAAGATGCAGATCCGCCGTATGCTATTCTACGATTCGCGGCTGGATGCCGACTGTGGGCTGACCGCCGTGCCGCTCAGCCAAAAGGCCGACCGCGCCTTAAATGACAGTCGGTGAGAGACAGTCGTTTATTCAGGGATTCGGTTGGTGGTGGTTCCTAGGCATCCAGCAAGTCGGAAACACTGACAGTCGTCGTCTTGCCCTGCGCCTTCTTCATGTCCAGCGCCTCCTTGGCCTTGGGCGCCTCCTCAGCGATGATGAGTTTCGGGGTCGCCTTAACGGCCAGGCGCAGCTCGCCTTCCTCTGCGTCCTCGTATACCATGGCGCAGTTGACAGTGAGCTTCTGGACGTCCACATATTGCCCCACACAGAGTCCCAAAATATCGATCGTGCGGCCACGGTGGTTCTTGCACACGCAGGGCGTACGGGCCGACTCGTACAGGGAGGTGTTCAAAAAGACGTCGTTTGAGACGGGGTCCTCGCGGAAGGGGAGGTTGCACGAGCTGACCATCTTGAACTGGGGCAGGCTCTGGAAAGCATTGACAAGACGATTCAACTTCTCAGCTCCCGCGAGACCATCACGCTCCAGCACAAATGAGATGTTCGTCTTGGCCGGCCCCTTAGTTGGGTTGGCATCGTGTTGTATGCGGACCACCTTGCACCGCCCGAGCGCGAAGGATTGCACACGCGCCTTCTCTGCGCCCCCGTCACTCCGCTTCCAGTTGAGCCAGGCCATGCTGCTATCGCCGAGCTCATTCAGGCTGCCGACCTCACACTCCAGCTGCGCGATCTGGTCCAGGGGGTGGCTGTGCACCATCGCCAGACGCTTGCGCTTGTGCGACTCATTACCCTTGCCAACAACCATATTGATAAATAATCAGGTAAGGACAAGGAACAATAACGTATTTCCGTGCGAGAAGGCGGATGCCGAGTGCCGACTGCGGCACGCGCGCACGGGTAAAATACGGCGCGCGCGGGCCGAAAATGGACTGTCCGTCAATTTATTCGCGCCGGCTCAGCTTCTCGGCCCGTGCGTACGTCTCCGTGTAGAGCGCCAGCAGACGGTTGTACTTATGCCGCAGAATTGTATATTGGTTATCCAGAGCGAGATGTGTGGTGTAGGAGACAGAAGGAGCTACATCGAAGGAAAGACGGCGCTTCGCGACACGGAAATTACGTGTGAGCGGAGCCACTCTCCGTGTGCGTCGGGGAGCGTCCGGGCATTGGGGAGGTGGCATGTCGGGAGTCGGTGAGGGCGAGCGCGGCCGCTCCTCGAGCCTACGAGCCATACGATCCACATTTTCCTTGCCGTGTTCATCATATAGCGGCCCAAGATCCAGATTGTTACGAATGCGAAAATCCACGTTCGCCCCAAGACTGAAGTTGTCGCGTTGAGCCATAATATCCCGGTCACGAGCCGTGTTGCTCACGAAGCATTCTGCCGTACGATGCGCACAGCTGTGGCAGATCGCACACCGAGTCCCGCAAGCCTGAGGATCCATTTTTGAATTTCGCTAAAAAGCGGATGCCGAGTGAAGTGCCGAGTGTGAAGCGCGCGCGGTTTATAGCCACGGCGTTTTCGGAGCTTCCCGAATTCTGGCTGTTTGGGTGCCCGGACACGTGAACTATCCAACGGGTGCTGCGCACATCCGCGCACACAAATCTCGAGGCTCATATTTTATTCCCCAAACAGTCCACGAACTTCCAGATCGCCATATTCGTCGTCAACGTGAAAATGAGCTTGCAGGAGTCCGCAATTTCCACTGTCTTGTCGGGTTCGAGGTGTTGCCATTTGTTGCGAGTCCACTCGATTTCCACGCATTCGTAGTACGGCACGTCATTACCATGTTTGTTCGCCTTCTTCAAAAATGCCTTGACTACATAGGCCTTCATATCATCTCCACTTGTATACAGGACATCACCAATTTTAGCCTTCCATAGATAGTAGGCAGGGGTCACATGTTGGCACATGTGAACCTTCCGAATGGCACGTGCATAACAAGCACGGAGCGCAGGTTTGTGTTCCAGGGGGTGCGTGTGTTTCACCATTTTGACGTTCTTTTCCAAAGTAAGGTTGGATGTCGAGTGCGGGGATGCCGAGAGGCGCGCACCTGAAGTGGCCGCCGCGAAAAAGGTCGTGGATACTTCGCCGTGTCCGGCACACTTATACTCATGTACCGCCCCCAAACACGGCACTTATCCTGAAATTCAGGCCCAAACACGGCCGATAAGTGCCCCAAACACGCGAACTATCTCGACGGCCACCCCGCACATTCGCGGCGACACCTGGATGTGCGCACTATCCGTCCGGATAACTCGCCGTGTTTGGCGGAACCCGGGTTTCCCGCGCGTATACGTGTGCGCGTGCCACCACGCCACCACACTCGGCATCCTTCGGTTTGTTCAAACATGGTGAACGATAACCCCCACCCCCGCAGCCTTCGCTATCCGCCACGCCCACCTTCGCCAATTTCGGAATCGGAGGGGGAGCCTGAAGAGGTCGAGCTGCGCCCCCGATGCGCGCTCTGTGACGTTCCGGCTGGGCACCCGTTCTGCGAATGTAGGATAGAGCGCTACCTCTATTTATGGGGCCGCCCCACACCCATGTCCCACCACCTGTGCTGGCCGGAGGATGCTCCGATCCCATCTGCATGGATCGTGTGCGGCCCAACCGGCGATGCTGATGTGTCACGTATCCCTCAACGCTCGTTAGCCAATATTCCTACGCGTGTCCCGGTCCCCTCTTGTCTTATGGTGGACACGTCTACGCCTTTGCCTTCCTTCGCCGTGGTCATTGATTGTGCTCCGAACACGTACACGGTACGCTTCTTCCGGGACCTCGAGATGTTCGCGGGCAGAAACGGCCCCTTCGATTCCTGCATTCCTCGTCTTCCGTACCGAGGCGGAAAAATGTCGAGTGAGACCATGCACTTCTTGCTCACGGATTCCGAGAACGAACAACCCTTCAAGATATGGGATGGCGTGCCAGTCGATTTTTAGGGGGAATTGAATAAATTCGCGGGTTTAGCGAATCCAAAAGTTCAATATGGACTCTGCCCTCAATATATTTGACGCGACGGCCTTCCCTCCCAATCCCGACCATCCGGGGCTCCACGCTTTTATTACCAACACGCGGGCCTTCCTGCCCAAGCTGACTTTGTCGGTGAACAATCACGGCATATGGCTAAGATCAACGACCGCGGCCCTCAGTGCCCAGGCTTTCTTCTCGGCCCTCGACTATTTCCAATCGTTTTATATTTCACCTGAACACCCCGTCCTGCAAATCCCAATCTTGTCACACGAGCTTGATGCCGTCTTGTCGCCGTTGACGGCAACCTCAAACTCGTCGTCGATGGTCCGGTTCGAAATCCGGTCAACAGATCGCGCCCATCTCCATGTCTCCACAACACACCAGCACACAAGCGAGCGTGCCATGGTGCGCATATGCACGCCTCACCCCCCCTTCGCATCCGGCGAAGAGCTTCCTGGAATTCTTTTGTCGTTGCCACGCCTACTTTCGCCCGAGATATACCCCGTCGATCCGCAGACCCCTCTCCTATTTTCAACACGTAATTTCGTCGCCCCCAAGCAATTACTGCGGATCATGAGGGCGCACAAAGCGACTAAAATCAACCTCGACATTGGACAGTGTGGCCGCCTAACCATTTCAAGCGAGTACGGCGGCAACGCCCGCCAAAGTGAGATTGGGGGGTGGACCATGAGTGGCGACACGACTGAGCAGGTCCATGACGGACCACGGACTTACCTCTCAGGTTTAATCATGACGTTACTCAAAATATTTGTGCGGGTCGATTCTACACGCTTTCGCATCGATCGCGAACACCATGAAGAAGAACATACTCCTCTACAGATCCTGGGAACTTTGGGTCACGTGAGCCATATACGGTTCTTTATATGCGACTCGGCGTTCCATTTCACCACAAATTAAATCTCAGTCACTGCCTCCTCGAACCGCTCCTCGTTCTTCTTTGTGGTGGGAGGAGAAGGCGCCTCAAAATCGGCTGGCGACTCCAGGACATTTAAAGGAGTGGGAGTAGGTGATGAGTGGGGGCGCTTCGACCTGTACGCGGCATCTGCCGAATCGGAGGAATCAGTCACAATTTCGAGCTCCAGTTGGGGGTCGGTGGGGAATATTTCAATTGGTGAGAGGACCGAAAGTTCTCCGGGTAGATCATGCATTTCGAACGTTTTAAGAGCGCTTTCTTTCTTCAGTGCTCGGGCACATATATTGTTTGGCACGAGTGGGGCGATTTTTTCCCACTGCAAAAGAGCCTGCTCCGTATTCTCTATGAGGGCGAAGACCGGAGGCCTCTCGCACGGCCGGCGCGCGAGGACGACCGAAAGATGCCTATAAATCTCGTTATATGACAAACTCGCAGAGCGGTGGCCCTCTGCCCTCGCTTCTAATTTTAGGTAACCCGCGACACTGATAATGCACGCGAGCGTTAACTGCAGGATAGCGATGCATGTTTCCAGGTAAGGTGGGAGGCTGTCCCTCGCCAACGATGCGCTCCCGCAAATTGTCTGCAGCACCAAAGTGGCGCATGTCACATATTTTGATCTGCGGCGAAAGCGGATGTGTATATAGCATATAAGCGAATGCCAGCATGGTGTTCGGGTTCATGAAGAAGGGATGGAATAAAGCGAAGGAGCTCGGCAAAAAGGTTGTCGGGGGGGCGATCAAGCAGAAAATAGGACGTAAGCAATCGGATCCCTCCAGCGCCTATGACCAACTCGGGAGTGAGGACCAGGAGATGGCGAAACTTTCGCAGGCCGCATATGGGAAGGGCGGCGACCCGCTTAAACGCGATAAGGACACGGCGGGCTGGGCGCTCGATAATGATTTGAGCGGGAACAACGCGGCCGTCTATACGAAGGACGGCCGGGTGTCAATCAGTTATCGAGGCACGGATTTCAAAAATAAGGGCGACGTGAAGGCCGATGCCTACATCATGGCGGGCAAACAGAAGCATAGTGAGCGGTTCAAGGAAGCCGAAGATCTGTACAAGCGTGCGCGGACAAAGTACGGCGACACGGCAAAGTTTCGCCTGACGGGCCACAGCCTAGGCGGATCCCAGGCCTCGCATGTGGCACGCAAATTCGCGGATAAGCACGACACTACCGCGTCAGTGTTTAATCCGGGACGTGGCTTGGATGTGAAGCATATGACGAATCGCGCGAAGTGTGCGATCGGGATGGGCAACAAAAAGAAGTGCCGTGCGGTTCGGACGCATGCCATCAAAGGCGATCCCATATCCATAATGGACCAAAGCAACCGGAAACAGTATGCGACGAACCGGATCAACGCGCACACAATCGACAATTTCCTGCCGCCTGGGTATCGTGCTGCCGTGTAAAAATTACGTACTGGATCGAGAATTTTCGCGCCGCCACACGGTGGAGATGAGATTTGATTTGCGCCTGGCACGCGAAACGTCTCAGGACGGTTTCCTCCTCCTTATAGTATATTTTTGAGTCGGTTCCACGCATGCTGGTCTTGCGCATACTTGTATTTTACTTCCCAGTCAGTCGGCGGGCGGCTTTGCGTTGCGCAAAGTCCACTGCCTTCTGTGCCAGCTTACCACTCCGTACCGCAGATTCCAATTCCTCCGCCTTGCGCTTGAGGCCCAGCGCGCCGCCCGTCATACTGTCTGCGAAACCCGCGCCCTTCATAATGCCGCCGGTAATCGCCTTGCCCGCGCTCGAATCAAGGAGTGACGAAGCAGCCCCCGCCGCGAGGTCCGAGACTCCTCCGCCAATCTTGTCCTTGACGAAATCCAACCCGGCCGGGATGACGCTGCTCACCGCCTTCTTGCCGAGCGGGATGACGCTGCTCACCGCCTTCTTGCCGAGCGGGATGACGCTGCCCACCGCCTTCTTACCGAGGTTAGCAATCGACGAGAACCAGCCCATGATGTCGACCTGTGCGCGTACTGCGACTAATCGACACTCGGCCACTACAGTGATTAGTCGACTGTTGTCCTTGTCTTCGGCGCACATTCAATTCGTGGCCGACGATCAATATGGGTATTTTAATTGAAGGCTACAAGCTGGGCGGGGGCACTGGCTCGCTGGTGGTGAACATATACGCACAGCTCGGTCGCCAGCCAATTGCGACCCAACGTAAGAAAATCGGGGGTGCACTGACGGAAGACAACGCGAACGAATGGGTATATGAAACCATTTATGTCGCCACGGCGCACGGTAGCTGCGACGACCAGGAACACATCACCGTGGTGCGGCAGGGAGGTGTGCGGACCAGCCAACCGGTTACGGGGGACATCTACGCGCTATGCTACAACGATCTCAAAACCAAGCTGGAGGAGGAAGGCTACACGATCACCGACGCATAGTGAAAGTAAATTTATGCCGGGATCTGCTGAGCTTTTTTGAGCTCGTGCAGTTCCGCCTTAACTTCCGCGAGCTCCTGAGAAAGTTCTTGTACAGCCCTGGTAACCACGGCCAGAAGCGCATCGGTATCCAGCTGTTTGTAGTCGTCCACAGTGTGCCCAATCAGGGTAATATCGTCCGCGTTTTTGAGAGCCTCGCCTTCCGATTCAGAGCATTTCACCTCTAGAGCGCCGTCAGCTTCATTATACGTCTTAACCGTAAACAACCGAATATCGTCGTCCGCCAGCACGAGTTCAACAGAGTCGCCTGGACGTACAGTCCCGTTTTTTAACGCGTGGGCACACTTATAGGGCACAAGCCGTGCGGAACTAGGCGTCACCGCTTCACACTTCAGTGTCTTATAGTCTCCGTCGTGCAGCATGGCTGTTGTATTATAGACCAGCCCCGGAATGTTGGCTGTCTCCGCCTCCTGGGCCAGGAAGCCGCATGTACGCTTGCCGCCGCCACACCGGGGATCGATCCATTTGTATGAAACGGGGCGTAAAGCGTTGATTTTCTCTTCAGCCCACCCCGTCGGCATATCGCAAACGGCGCCCTTCGCCCGCCGGTCCGAATTGCACTGATACGCTGAGGCAGAAATGGCATAACTAGATAAAATCGAGCAATTCCGCCACGCGGATGCGTAATCGCCGATCCACCATGGACCCGAATAATCATCTTCGACAATATGCTTGGTAGGAGAACCCACGCTGCCACATCTCAGGCGCTCCCCGCTCCCAGGCCCAAACCACGGCCCATCCCCACTTACACTTACATAACCAGTCGCGCGGATAACGCCGTTCACATCTAGATCGTATGCCGGCGATGGAGTCCCTATTCCCACCTTTCCATCTGCCGCAATTCTCATACGTTCAGTATTATTAGTCCCCAAACGCATATAACTATTCTTATAATTCCATACCCAGGTGTTTCCGTCAGCATTAATGGCGCCAAACTCACAATACGCTCCGTTATCGCTTGTCTCGAGCCTAATAGTGCTGTAAATTGTATGCGATGTGATATGTAGAGCGCAAGTAGGATTAGTTCTGCCAATTCCTACACCGGAATTACTGCCCGGCATAATATTAATAGGATGATCAACAGTTCCTGCAGCGTATATGCTGTTGTAACCGATACCGATACCCTGCGTCTCATTCCCATGCATAAATTGGACTCCGCCAGTGTCTGCTCCGCACGGAGTAGCCACCGTTAGCGCAAGGCTTGAAACACCGTCGCCAATTATCATAGGTCCGTAAAAGCGGGAATTCCCGATACAGTCAAACTTGTATGCGGGAGATGAGATGTTGACTCCAACGCCGCTATCCCCCTTCGGCATGAGAGAAATAGACTGGTGAGGATTAGTTCCTGAGGCGTATATAGTGTTGTACCCGAACCCGATCCCCTGAGTCAGGTTGTGGTAGGCAAACTCGACTCCGCCTGATGCCGCTCCGGAGCCATTTGTGACTAATAAGGGCCGATCGCCCGAAGTAGTTAGAATTCGGGCCGCCGATGTCATATCCAATCCCATAGCCGGGTCGCATCCTATCCCGATACGGGTATTACTTGGATCGATAATGATACTACCGCCGCCTGAGCCGTCAGCCGGCCGTAGATATATTTCGTCGCCGTCTATATACATCTTCCCATCCTTCTTAAGCTCTATGTTCCCCGCGCTACCTGAGGGACTCGTAGGATTCCCGCCGGAAAGAACAAGGTCTGTACCATTAGTCGATGCAGCAACTTCCAATACCTGATATGACCCGTCATTAGCAGGGATCGTCACGTTCCCCGTAAGGTTTCCGGTAACATTGCCCGTCACGTTCCCCGTAAGGTCTCCGGTGACGCCCCCCGTCACATCGCCCGTCACATCCCCTACGAATTTGTCACATGTTAGTTCATTGTCTGCTCCGTCTTTGATTTCGTAGGTCAAACCGCTATGGCTTTCCAGGCCATGTACGGCTGTAGTATTAGCATCCGCGAATGTGGGATAATAAGTATTGTAGGCGGTCTGCGCCGTAATTGTGATTTCTCCAGTCACATCGCCTGTCACATCGCCCGTCACGTTGCCCGTCACATCCCCTTCGAAGAATGTGCATTTCAGGGTTACGCCTGAACTGTCTGTCGCACAGATTAGGCGAATAGTGTCCGTCAAGCCGCTCGTATCCAAACTGGTAAGATCTTTGTTGAATCCTAAATAGAAAGGATCGTCAGTGTGACCGCCGATGAAACCCATACTCCACGCTTTATCATCAGTAGTATCCGTGAATGTCATCGCGGGGCTGCTTTCTTTGACGATTTCCAGAAAGGAAGTAGTAGAAATATCTCCACCTAGTTCGTCCGACAGAACCATGTACGGTGGCGTCGCATTAATATCCCCCGCCATAAATGACGACCCCCAGACAATCTTGCCATCCTTATTGCCTGATGGGTCGGACGTAACAAAATTGATATTTGTCGCAGTTCCCACTCCCCCGGGCTGGTCGAAGTACATGTATGCCGTCGTTCCAAGTTCGCCGTATAAAAGATTGGTAAAGACGAGATTCTTGGTCTCCAGCGTCCCCGTCAATGTCCCCGCCGCGATAGTATATTTCAACTGCGCGTCTCTCGCATATAAATCCTTATTACCGGTAACTCCGCTCACGAATGTCGGATAGTATGTCGCTGCAGTGTCCATATCGGTAACATAAACTTTGGTTGCCGTATCGGCATTGCCACTTAAAGCGCCCGCGAATGTCGTGCACGCAAGCGTGAGATTTCCTGAACCATCGATGGCCAATGTGAAGTTGGACTTGTTCACGTAGACGTCCTGTTCGACTCCGTCATTCCCCACAAACGCGGGGTAGTAATCCGCCTCGCTCGTCTGGTCCGTAATCTTAATGTCTGTTGCGTGAGTTCCCGCCGAACTTCCCAGCTTAATATTCTGCCACCACAGCTCGTTGCCGTTCGTGCAGTACAATGCGAGGCTTTTCGAATAGGGGAGCGTCGTCTGGTTCTTGAACCGCATCATCCCGTCGAGATCTACCGTGTACTCCGGATCCTCGACGCCGAACCCGAATAAGCCGTCAGGCTGGGAAATTAGCCGGTCATTCACGACCAGCGAGTCAACAACGATTTCATTCCCGCCTGTCATGCTCGGCCCCGCACTCCCGATTCCGCCCCCGGACATGGTCGTCATGACCAAATCACGCCGTCCGCGCCGTCCTCCACACTACTTACTCGAGGCTAAGATTCAATTGGGATCCGCCCGAATCCCGTTCAGGACAATTACGATGGCGGACGACCAAGAGGGTATTGATACGGATTTTCTGGCGACAGAAACTGAGACCGAGGATCTCACTAATGCCGAGGCTTCCGCGCCTCTGCCTCAGCCGGATGAGGAGAGCGATGCTGCTCTCGCGGCCCTTTCGGGGTTTCCCCCAGTCGATCCCCGCCTCAACAAGGACGGATCACAGCCGCAAAAGCCCGGACCGAAGAAAGGGAAACCGCGTACACCCGCCCAGAAGGCCGCGTTGACGCTGGCCCAGAATGCCTTGAAGGAGAAGCGCGCGGCGATCCGGCAACTCAGGGAGGAGGAGAAGCGGCTGCTGCGCGAAGCGACGATCGCGAAAGCCCAGGCTCAGCGTGTGGCAGCGCGGGGCAAAGCGACAGAGTCATTGGCCCCGATTCTTTCCTTGATGAGCCCCTTTCTCGAGTTGACCCGCACGCAGCAGAAGGAGATCGAGCGGCTGCGTTCCAAGAACCGTGAACCACTCCCACGACGAGGAACAGTCCGGACCGCCGCAGGGCGCTTTGCGCCATACGAAGGAGACACAACCACAGACTTCAGCGAGGACAATGCGCGACAGCTTGAGCGTCCGTCGCAGAAGAAGCATCGTACTCGGGCCGTGGCAAGCAAATCTCGCAAAGGACCAGAGAAGCATTTGGAGCCGGAGCCAGAGGCGGACTTTGTCGCGATCCAGCGTTCCCCGACTCCCCCGCCTCCCGCCCCCCAGCCCATGCAAACGCCTGAGAATGCGGCTGCGCAGTCACTTGCACGATTTATGAATGACTTGGGCTACTGATCAATAATGAACGGCGACCGTCGAGCCATTGTTCCATTTGAATTTTCGGCCGAGACCGATCCCCTCCCCGGAGTCGAGGAACCGCTCCATAAACTCTCTTCGTACACCATATTGTCAGGACGACCCGGTTCTGGGAAGACGACGGCTCTCCTCAATTTGCTGATGCGCCGGCAACATTATGGTGGGAAATTTGATGCTGTATACCTTGTTAGTCCTAGTTTCGGATCTATTGATCGCGATCTACTGTCGTCTATCCCGGAAGATCAGGTCTTCCACGAACTCAACCCCGAAACCCTGAACGAAATCCTCGCCCAGATCTACGCGCAACACCAGGGCAAAAAGGTCCTGCTGGTCCTCGACGATGTGGTCAACGATTTGGCACACAATGCCACACAGCGGTCCCTGCAAAAGCTCCTTTTTAATAGGCGGCATCTCACGTCTAAATCCGAGGATGCGAAGAAGGGCGGCTTCGTGAGCGTGATTATGACAAGTCAGGTGTTGAACCGCATTCCCCTCATGCTGCGCAAAATGGCGAATTCTGTCTGGCTCTGGCCCACCAGATCCCAGCCGGAAATTCGGTCGATCCGAGATGAACTGGTGCCCACGGGGAAGGAGGCATTTAAGGCCGTGGTCGACAAGGCCTGGCGGGACCAACACTCGCCGCTGATAGTAGACGTCGATGCCGGAAAATTCTGGCACGTCGATCCTGCCACGGGACAGTTTGCGCGTATTGCGACAGACGAGGACTTTGAGGCGCCGGCTGGGGGAGATGTGCAAGAAGCTGCCGCTCCCGACCACACGGCCAATTACGATGATATGCTGCGGGGCGCCTACCACGGTGTAATCAACAGGTACAAACAAATGTACGATTGATTAAGGAATAAAGGGGCTGTGCAATATGGGGACGCCTAAAGCCAACGTCGTCGACCCCCAGAGTGGTGAGCGTATGAAGCTCGACCAGCAACTAAGAGGGTTCACGACCGGCCGCTTACACCGCTCATTATATATCCGATCGACCGATTTCAAATCCGACTCAGATTCGACAAACACCAAAATCACTATTAGGCTAGATGAGCCGCTGCAAATCACGCAAATGGAGCGGATCATGTGCCATGTCACGACCATGACGGTCCCCTTCTCGTTCTACAATTTAGATTCTACGCTCAAGAACGACACCGTGTATTGGTCGTATGTAGGAACAAATACTAGTGAGGTGCCAGACCAGACCGCTTCCGGCACGATTTCTTTCGGAGGTCGTAACCATAGCGTGTATTCGTTTATACGGGTGATAAAGGACGAGATAGGCGGCCTTACGACCGGCGGACTAGTTTCTCAAGACATGATGGGGTCCGCGGGCGACATTAATCCTATGGTCATCACTTATGACCGCGCGTCGTCTAAACTCACTTTTAAGCTCCAGACCAACGGCGATGCAACCACCGTACCATTATCGTCATTACCTGATGGCGAGCTTTCCATCGAGCTCGGCAATGCCGCGACGGGCACCAACTTCCACAAACTGATCGGATTTGCGGCTGACACGACAGTAACTTTCTCGGCAGCGTCGCCACAGACAAGCACCTCATGTGTTAATCTTAACACGGTGACAGGGCTGCTGCTGAACGGCTCCTTCGGCAACCGTAATCTCGTCACGGTCGGCCAGGCCCAGAGCGTCCCTGTGAGCAAGATCCTAGCTGTGCTTCCTATCACTGTTTCTCCTTTTCAGTTCATGTCCCTCGCGGGGGCGACCGACCGGCCCAACGTGAATATCCCGGGGCGCCAGATCAGCGTCTTCGATCTGAGTCTCACCAGCGACGCAGGCGACGAGCTGGATCTGAACGGGCTGGGGTGGGGCTGTACCCTGCAATTCGATATTGAGCGTCGCGAATCCGCTCTGGCACCTCGCAATCTCACTGACAAATTGTCGGTGCTCGGACTCCGCGAAATGCCGCGCGTTCTCCCTTCGCGCTATACCAGGTCGCTGGCGGATATTATGAGTGGAGCCACCAAGCGCCAATCGAATCTGCAGGAAGTTAAAGACCGCGCAAACCGCAAACGACGTCGCGACTCCGACAAGCCGGTTGAGGTTGACGTATCAGTGTCCGACGATAAAAAGAAGCAGGAGTAGGGTTCGCCATGTCCACTCCGATCTCGAAACGGCCCAGGGTCGATCCCACCTTCCCCGTCGCTCCGTACGAACAGTACCAACAGCCCAAATTATACAACAATATACTGGGCAGCTCGGGCGGCACTGACCGGCAGTATAACCTTATGCTCTCCTACGAAAAGATGGCAGTGTCAGGGACTGCACACCCCCTGTCTATCCAGTGGGATCTCTCACTCGCGCCGAAACCAAGCGATGGACGGTCGCATAAGGCTATGTGGAGTATCTCACAGATGAATGTTGTCCAGGAAACTTCGAACTTGTTCGCTGCTGATACTTCATACCAAATGTGTCTCGATGCCCCATCGCCCAACTCATTCTCCGCCAACAATTTCACGACGGGGGACTCATCGCCTGGGAAGGTGGTGACACTGCAGCGCCCGAATGCGTTTTACAATTTCTTCTGCACCACTGCGGCACCGCGCTTCAACCTTTCGGAGCCCAATGAAAGCATTACCAGCTTTGTCGGAGTATATCCAGTGCCGACAGTGACCTTCGCCATACGGGCCGACGCGCTCCCGTCCGCTATAATTACCGGCTCAGCCAACGAGAAGTTTAATGTTTCCCTGAATATTAAAGTAGTCCTTCTCGACTGAGGATCAGTCTTCCCCCGGAATTCAAATGTGTGTATAGATCGGAATAAATTCGACTGGTCCGCCATGGGGCGCGTCACTATCCTGTAAGTGTAATTTATATTTAGGCCCATGTGTGTCTCACCCGCATCACACCAATCAATACACGCGCACTCGTTATTTGAAAATGTTGTCGTGGCTTGCCTCATTCTTCAGACAATCGCACAATGGGGATTCCTCTTCTTCTCAGCGGGAGCCGAAATCGTTATCGAGCGGTGGTTTCGTCCCGCACGCAAATCTTCACAGTTTACATCCGGGCGAACTAGTCCTCAATCGGGCGACGGTAAAGATGGTGCAGGAGATGTTGGACAAGAACCAGCTGCCACCCACACTCCACAAGCGGATCAATGTGCTGATGAAGCGCCGCCCGCAAAAAGTGTCAAACCGGGAACTGACGAGAGTGACGTCTCAGATGTCCCAAAAACGGGGCATCGCGTGCCCAAAAAAGAAGAAGGGGAAAGCAGTTAATAAGGGGAAGTGCGCTGCGAAGAAAAATTCGCCGTGTGCCGCTCAGGCCTCGCAGTCCCATTAGACTCTACGGCCGTACCCGTATTTTGGGTTTGGAGGTTGATGTCTTCATAAGTGCGAATAAAATGTGACCCGTACATCTCTACCAGTTTGAGAAGGGTCAACCACGCCAATACACGGCACGCGGACGTCCGTGCCGAAATATGGCCACGGCCCGACTCGAACAATGTCACGACTGCGCGTTGGTCCCCCGAGGCGACGGCGACATACATGCGACACTTCCCCCTCTTCACCGATTCAATCTCAGCGAATACCGACGCCTTCCCTCCATCGCGATGTCGCTGCCAGTCAGTTTTAACAACTGAGGCGAGAGCGTCAATGCACTCTACGCGTACCCCCATATTAATTTTGGAGTTCTCATTGATGAATTTTAAGTTCGTGGTCGCGGCCGATTCATCGCTCGCGAAGCTCGAAAATGAGGGGTGCAGCTCGCCCATAATATGTTTGAGCTCGGTGTAGGCTTTGCGCGCATACTCTACGGGTACCCCACACCCAAACAACTGGACCGTATCGGAATTATTATATATTTTCGCATGACACTTCTTGAAACCGATGCCGGGTACTGCGAAATCGATCAGCATCCCGCCTCTAAACTTGTTGGAGCTGTTCAGCCAGATATGTATCAAAGTTTCGTTGTGCTCGGCGCGTACGCACCGCTTACCCCGCCATTCCAATCGTAGAAGATTCGATGTGACCCGGGTAGTGTTGAGTTCGCGATGATTATCCATTATGACGTTGAGAGGCAAGCGATGTGACGGGCTCGAGACGGTCCATACGCGATTCCGGATCTCTATGCTCGGCTCCTGATACAAATCGAAGAGATCGACCACTGCGCGCACAAGGCATGTCGGGGGCTCGTCGCCCACATTCCCGATCTCGTCTCTAAAGCGCATGGCGCTCTCATCCCGATACAGTCGCACACAATCATCCGTCATGTCCACTCCCGCCGCACGTGCTTCCCGGAATATTAGGGGAGACCTCTCCGCAGTGTTGAGCACTTTGAACGCCACAGATCAGACCGAGTTTTTGCTGAATAATATGGATGTTCTCCACATGTACACACACAGCGACGGAGTGCTCACGCCCCAAATCGCGGACGTGCTGCGCTCACGAACAACAAACAAGGATGCCGTGTGTGTGAAATTCCAGTGCGCGCGTTGCCATTCACGCGAAGTTCACATTTTTGACCGTCGGCGTTTTGCGTCGTGTAATTCCTGTGGAAACCTCTGGGAGAGGACCGAGGCGACCGGACAATATTCACAGTCCTCATCGTACGGACCATACCGTGCACTCGAACTGCAACGAAGCGGAGTTTCAACTGCGGAGCTCAAAGCGAAATCGGGTAGTGTATACAGTTCAATGGTCCATTACCGCAATTGGCTGTTGAGGTTGTGTGGGCTCGCCATTCCCCAGCTCTCCAACACCATATGGCGAGAACTTGATCGACGGCTCGACGCCCAAGGCCTTCTCGACACCGACCCCGCCGACCCCGACGCCGGTTTCCGTCTTCGGAGCTATACTTTCTGGTTCGAACTCCTGAAAAACCCGACCGATACAGACAAGCCCATCAATCTATGCCCGTATTACCACTATATCTACTACTTTATACGGCTCTACGCCGGAACGGACACGGAAGCGAGACCGCTGTTGAGTGGGACGGAACGGAGCCGCCTCATTGCCGCCTTCCGCTGTCTTCGTGCTTACTATATCGACCACGGCAAAGAGATATTTGCCGAGTTCTCCATGCCCGGCGATAATAGGCCCCGAAAAAACCTATGGTCATACGGCAATATTACGGCGATGATGCTGCGTATAATGGGACGCCATGATGCGCTTGTATCGCACTCGGAAGTGCTCCATGAACATTATCTTGTCGGGGGAATAGAAGCGGGTGCCGGGCGTGTCCTTCATCTGGTCACACACATCCTCGCGCCCCAGTTGTACCGAATACTTAAATGGCCATATATGGATCATGGGCGACGCCTCGAATAAGAACGATGCGAAAGTGGAGGACGAGGCGGTGAATCAACTGGCAGAATCAGTAGCTAGACAGGCGCGTATTGATAGCAATGAGGTGATAAACAAGATTAGAAGAGATGAGCCTACCGCTTTTGATAATGCTGTCAGGCTGCACAATGCCAAGACGTATGCTAGCGTATGTGGCGGCGCAGTCCCGAAAGGCCTCGACTACCAATTCAAGCTGAACGATGCTAACCTTACGGGCCAAACTAATCCCCACCACGCCGTCAAATTCAGCGAGGTGGTCGACAAGGAACAAACACTCGATGAGAGAATCGCGATGTACAAAGAGAAGCATCCGCACTGGTGGCCTGAAATGTGGGAGACGGCTGCTAGATTGGACTTTGAGAACCGGCCGTCCGAGCGGGGCGAGTGGCAAGTCGTACGCAATAAGCAAGAACTGAAAAAGCTGTCGCGGGCGAACCGGCTGAAGAATGGCGGGGGCTCGGCCCAGAAGAGCGGGAAAGGAAAACGCAAGGGGAAATAAAATCAAATGTGGCCAGTAGACAACACCAGTACTCTGTAGCTCGTGTGTATATATCTTTTACTCCCACCGCTTACATTCTTCAATACTCGAACATGGCCTCCGATATGCAGCAGGATGCCGCCGCGGCCGCGAATGCGACTGCCCCGATGCCCGACATTCGCGCTCCGCCATCTGGTGTGCGCTTCGGCTCGCTCCTCCCTCTCGGGGTGAAGGGTAAGGCTATTACGCGTAAATTCTACCCGAACAACGGAACGACGTTCCAGGTGGGTGGGGGTTAAATCATTCTAAAGCTAAACATACCCACTTTAACCGGCTCGAGAATATTGTCCCCCACCCCGCCCAGAGCAACTCGACCAACGTGATCCGGATCCCGTTGAATGGGCCCTATTTCCTCAATGCGCCTGATTCGTATTTGAAGTTCGAGACGTACATCACCCAGAATACGACCGCCGATGCTACCGTGTGCCGCCTCGACTCTAGTGCGCACACCTATATCCAGCGGCTGCGGATTGAAGGACCTGACGGTGCGTACTTCGCTAGAGCCCGCAGGCTCGGTGTGAGGCGTGGGAATGCGCACTCACACTTTCTCTTTTATAGGTTCTGAGCTCGAGCGCATCGAGGACTACAACGTGCTCCACGCCATGCTGCTTGATTTCCAGTCGGGCGACAACCACAACCACACGTCGCGGATCTACGAGAAGGTCGCCGGGCGTGTGGGCCTGGTCCAGCAGAATATGCAGTATACAACTGCAACACAATACGCCGGTGATTCCCTCTATTTGGCGGATAACGGGAATAGTGATAAGATCTACCAGACTCTAGACAGCATCGAAAGTGAAGGCGATACCTTCTTCGAGCAGCCTAACCCGATCTCTGTCGATATGCTCCAGCACATCGGTTCATCCAACATCATGACGGTCGGGCTCAAGCTCGTGTCGGGCCTCCTCCAGAATGAGCGGTAAGTAGGGGATAAGCTCAAACGCACACAGATATATATGTTGTACCATACACGTGGCACTGTATATATTTCCCTTACCACTGCCACCCAGGTATCTCCCCCTCCTCGCGTTGAAGGGTGCCGGCCTCACGCTCGAGCTGACTCTGGCCAGCGCTGAAAATTGCTTCTTCGCCACCTCAAGTAATGATACTGTTAGCGCGCTTCCCACATTCACGGAACGCACGCCGACATATACTGTCCAGAACGTGGAGTATATCGCCCAGACGATCGATTTCGACGAGGCGTTTACGGCGACATTTATGTCAATGATACAGGCTAATGGGTAAGTAGAGAAAACGCCAATCGAGGTTGCACATTACTGCGCTACTGTACAATATTCCACACATCGCAGGCTTATTCAGTTCCACGGTGTGAGCTACCACTCCTTCGTGTGGACGTGGTCCTACAGCGCCTCGGCCACGGAGGTGATCCCGATCGCGTTGCGAGCTCGGTAAGTCTAATATACCCATAACCCCCTGTAACCCTATATATCTAAACGCGTCACACTTATCCCAGGTCCCTCAAGGCCATCGTCATGGGGATGCGTAACAACAATATTATTAACAATTCCGCTGCTTTCTCGATCGGCCATCGCACATCAGCCAATCTCCAGCAGTATGTCTTCTCAATCGGTGGTGTGCGCATTCCTCAGGTGAGTAAGGGATAAGCACACAGATATACCTGTTGTACCATCCACGTGGCACTGTACATAATTCCCTTGCCACTGTCACCCAGGCCCCGGTCAAGATTAACACGACAAAGGAAGGCCTTGTCGAAGCGTACGCGGAGGTTGTGAAAGCGTTCGCATCTTTCACCGATCTCCACTATTCGGGCCGCGTGTCTATCAACCAGTACTTCGACCCTGCTTTCGCGATTGCAGTCGATACCGAGGCGTACTCGGCCGATACTAGCCTGCTGGAGAGTGGCATGGACACTGCGTCGCAGTCGCTTCCGGTCCGTCTGGAATTGACCTTTTCCACGAGTAATATCACGGCTGTCCGGTCCGGCGATGGCAACTCTCAGACGGGGACGGTGGTGGACAATGCCAACGCGACCATGCGGGCTGACGTGTTCGGGATGGTCGACGTCATCTACTCCGTCACGAGCGACGGCCTCATGACCTCGAGCGATTAATTGCTTCACAACCGAATGTGACGCAATAGTAGAAACCTACTCCAAGGCTACATAAACCTCGCCCCTCTCTCTCTCTGTCAATTTATCCAAGATCATGGGGCGTTCTCGGACGCGCTCCGCTTCGAGCCGTGCTCGTAACGGTAATAAGTCGCGTTCACGCTCGGGAAGTAATGGCGTGTCGTTTGAGAGGAAGGTGCTAGCCGCTGTAGAGAAGAAGAAGGCGGCGGAGCGCAGGCGCCGTGCTCATAAGCCCAAGCCGCGCGGGGCTTTCATCGGTGGCCTGGTCAGCATGCTTGCTCCCGTCGTTGCCGGTGAAGTCATGAAGCGCATCTAACTCTCTACACACTAATAAACACACCCTGCAACCCTAGCATTTTACTATGCTGTTTGGGTAGGCCGGAACGTCGGATCGTCCTCTTCTTCGTCGTACTCGCCCGTGTCATGGCATGCGCAACAGCACGCATGTTCATAAACGAGATTGTCGGAATGGTCCACCATAAACTCGACCAAGCATATTTCCTCGGCTATCCAGCATTTATCGTTGCGGCATTCCTCACACAGGCCGCGAGAATAGGCTCCGGGCTCGAAATATACGCTCAACGGCTCGCTCTCACGCCCCTTTGTCCATACCACATAGTGAGAATTGGATGGCGGCCCTTCAAGCAGCGAGGGATCAAACATTACCAATTCACCCCAGTCTCTTTGCATATTGACAGCCTAAATCGAATGTGGCCATAAGCAAGACCGACGACTAACCTCATACGGTCGCACCTGACCACCATGGCGCGTTCTTCGAAGAAGGGCACGCGCTCGAAGACGCACCCCGGCCGCAAGAACTACACTACGAAGAAGGGCGACAAGGTATCCCACCGCAAGGGCCACAATGTCAAGGGTAGGCGTAAGCCGTACACCAAGGGAGCAAGGTTCGGCGGTATTACTGCCCGTGATTTGAAGCCTTCCGCTAGAATTACAACCCCCGGTTATCGTCCTTACTCCATTCCCAAGGGTGCGGCCTCTGGTGGGCGTATTCGCTCCGGCTACAGCCCCGCTGTGATGCCCCCTGCCAGAGGGATGAAAGCGGGTGGGACTATACGTCTAGACCATGAAATAGCAAATCTCGGCAAGAGGATCATGAGCCCTCAAAACCGTGCGATGGGAAAGTTCTTTAAAGACGTTGGACGCGCCGTAGCCCGCACCGACAATTATAAGAGGCGTATGGGAAAATGAGGAAACCACATAAATCAATGTAAAAGGTCTC
>Ga0080013_1001964_pt1 | contig 25603 bp, 31 predicted proteins | sample ETNvirenome_6_85_FD_69236 | JGI IMG/M metagenome (GOLD analysis project Ga0080013, IMG submission 69236) | Marine viral communities from the Pacific Ocean - ETNP_6_85 (SPADES assembly) (version 2) | ecosystem: Environmental > Aquatic > Marine > Oceanic | place: Pacific Ocean | collected 2013-06-19
TGCCCTAATAATATCCGAAAGGATGTATCATCAATCTTTGCCCAAACAGAAATAGTAACTTTTGATGCGTTTTGTATTTCTGAAATATGCCCACAATTAACATAATCATTCACCCCATCAAATTCCATTGAATGACTTGACCAATTTTCCAATTTACTTTGCTCTGGAATTTCCCAGTTTGAGTTAAAGAATGTGCCAGAATCTCCCATACGATACCAAGCTAAAGGACTTAAACTTGTTAAATTTATAGGAGAACCGCCCCCATAAATAGTACCAACATTTGCTGACTGGTCTGAATCCCATATTGCTAACTCATCCAGTGTAGCGTCTATGTATCTTGGTTGCGTTCCTGAATTATCGCCTATTATTATATTTCTCCCTGTGTGTATTGTTTTTGTAGCCGTATAACTTGCAGTTCCATCTGAAACGCCATCAATAAATATTTCTAAGGTATGAGTAGCACCCCCAACAAAAACGCAAGTAATATTATACCACGTACCACTTGATAACGTAGAACCGCCAATAACATTAGAAGTTGAATAATTCCCTACCCAAAAATTCAAATTATCGTTAGTTGTATCTTGCCATATGCCAAAACCGTTAGTACTAAATTTACTATTATCTATTACTGCATCAAAATTTGCAGTGCTTCCAAATTTATACCAAAATGAAATTGTAAAAGAACCTGACGAAATAGTTGTAGAAGGAAAATTTAATGCAGCCGCCGTTGTATTAATGTCTACATAATCATCCACTCCGTCAAAGTCAAGTGAGTAAGTATTGTCAAAGGGGGTCGGGGGTGTGACCCCACCAAAGCCAATTCTGTTTTGTCGTACTCCTATTCCTATCATTTTAAATAATTAAGAAATTATGTAAAATAGCATCTTACACGTCCACCGCTTAACTGAACAGCAACGAACCTTTGCTTATTGTAAACTCCAGTAATATATTCCCCTTTGGGGTGTCCTGTAGAGAAGCCTGGTGCTGTTCCTGTTCCAGCAATCTGATCTGAAACGCTCCACGCTAAAGTATCGTCGTCTCTTGTCTCCATGTTAACAGTTGAAAAGCCTGTTGAATCTTCTAAGACTACGATCTGTCCTACTGGAGTACTTGAAAAATCATGTAAAGCAGTATCGGTGATGTCTATACTACCCTGACCACCTTCGTTGATTAATGTGTTGCTCATTGTTTTAAAATTATACAATTATAACTCGTTCCACTTAATGTAAATGAAACTTTAACTGTCCTTGCTGCGTCTGAGTAAATCTCTACTTCTACAGCTCCACTGAACTCTGTCCACGTCTGGGTGATGGTAAAATTACCAGCCCCGTCGGTTGTGATAGTTAATTCAGTAGTAATATCAAACTTATCTATAAGATTGAGATAGTAATTTGTCAAGGGGTTAATCCCTAGATTGATGTTTAAAACATCAGTACAATTACCATCTGCAATCTCATAGCAAGTATCACAAGTCGGTGTCGTGTTAGTACAGAATCCCAAAGCGTTAGCTTAGTTTATTCCTATACATACATCAAATACGCCTGTTGGCTTGTCTGATGGACACGGTATATCTTCTTGTGTGAATTTTACGATAGCATTCCAAATGACTGACTGCTTTTTGTCATCAGCTATCGGTGCTTTAGGAATTATAGTAGCTACGTTTTCAGACAAGTGAACTTGCGTCTCAGTACGATAGCCAAATTTCCACTCTTTGCTTCTTTTGATGTCATTCCAAAAGGCACAATTTGCTTTATAATTTGGTTCAAATACGTTTGCCGTAAACTCATAGCCGTCTAATTCTTCTACTGTATCACCGAAACCTGGCTGAAGGTTCTCAGACAATTCCAGCGTTCCTCTTGCGTAAGGAAACACATAGATGTCTTTGGCGTTCAGCCCTGTTGTCCATTCTGCCGTCGCTGTAATGTCGGTAAAAGTAAAGTCACTTTTTACGAAAAAGAAACTTCTAATATCACCTAATTCTTTAGTCGGGCAGTCTGTACAGACGGGGTCGGATTGTGAAGTCGTGCAGCCTGGATAATAAACACTCATTTTTTTTAGTTTAAAATTAGCAAATATCTATACAATCAACCTTTGCCCTTGTCTCGATATTATACGTCAAAGTAAAGAAAATGGTTTCTGGCTTTAACTTCACCAACTCGGTGTTATATTCGCCGTTCCACGCATCTACTTTTGAGAGGTTAAAGTCTCCTGGTACGATACTCACTTGATCTAACGAATTTGTATTAAGAAACGTAGAGCCAAACTCTAACGGCATCCCTAATAAAATTCCAGTAATAATTTCCTCTTTGGTCATTTTTAATCTCTTGCGATCTCCGATAACAACCATTAACATCTGTGCTGTCTCTTGACGATAAACTAAATCACCGAAGTTGCCCTCTACCTCTTGCACTGTGCTTCCTGTGTGACGATGGTAGACCTCAAAAGGATAAATGTCGTTAATGACTAAGATCGTCTCGTTGCCGTCATTGTCAATAATAGCAGGGACAGTTTCTTCCTTACGTCCCACTAGCTCGGCAATGCCTGAGAATCTTCCCTTTTGGAACTTCTTAGAGTCAAATTGTCCACCCTTTAAGTCGGTGTTAATCTGTGCGACGATCTCTGCTTCTTTCATATCTTATCTTGTAATCTCCTATTTTAGCTATTTCAAATCCCTTGAACAAATATAATAATTCTGGGTGCGTATCTGCTATGTCCCTTAGTATAAAAAACCATTCTGTAATCTCTATCTTAATCGCTTGTTTATTTCCCTGTTTAAAGTCTCTTTAATTGCCCTTTTATCTTTATCTGTTTCACCAAATACTTTACCATACATCTTTTCTGTAGCCTTATAGATATTTCCACCATAATCATTAGTAAATCCTATTCCCCATCCGCCTGGAATGGGTTGTGCTTGGTAGGTTTTATGAAAAACTCCTGTCATGAATAAGTCTACTTTTGAAGTTTGTCGTCCAGCCTCTGATCTAACTTTTGCGTATGCTTTAGAATATGCTCCTTGTTTTGGTGTCTTACGTGATCTTTTATAGGTAATCTTAGAACCTGAAACGTCTTTACCCTCGTTAAAAATACGTCTATCACTTGAAGTCATTATTGATAAGGCAATTTCTCTTAAAATAGGACTAGTTCCTGAACTATCGTTCTGGATTTTTTTAAGCTTTGTAGTTAATTCCTTAGCTACTTCTTTAAAATTGCTAGTGTATTCCATTTTATATCATTTCTAAAACCCTAACCTCAGAGTTGCATTCTATACAATAATCCGAGTTGTGTACGTTAATAGCGTCTATAGCCATGAAAAGTTCACCCTCGTATTGAATGTCGTCCATCATTCCACCCCTATACTCAATCTCAAACATCTTCATTAACTCCTGAGCCATGTTATTGTCAAAAGCCGTAAACTCGTTTAGACGTGAAGTAAAGCGTCTTTCTCTTGAAAGCTCAATCCCTAAGAGTAACCAAAGTGATCTTAAAAAAGGTTCTTTATTTTGACATACAAAAGAATCAAAAGAACAAACTACGCTCCACTTAACGGAAAGTCCAAAAGAGTTGTCGCCTGTTGTTAGATTACTTTCGGTTACTAAAGCTGAGATAGCAGAAGTAGCACCTCTTAGTTCTGCGTTGGCATTACCACCACCACAACAGTAATAAGTACAACCACCCTGAGAGCGATTTACAGCGTTCTTTAGCTTCGTTAAGTCTTGTAGTACTGAATCTAAATTAGTTGCGTCATAAGCGATATAAAGTTCTCTAGAAGTAAATGTCTCGTTAATCTGTATTGTTGTCCATCCCGTAGCTGCTGGAGCAACCACCGACTGAGTATAAAGTTCTGTCCCTGTACGTAGATCAAAAATTTTTATAGTCGTAGCGTTTAATGAAGTAAAGTAAAGACTAATATCAGGAATGTAAAAAGTCTGTAAGTTAGAATAAGCGAAGTTTTCGTCGCTTCTATTTAAGGTCAAAGCAACACCCCTATATTGTGCTGCTCCTGCTGTTGTGGAAGTGGTGTCAATTATACGAGCCATATTAATAGACTCGGTAATGTTTTTTAACTTATATCTTTTTTTAAACTCAGCATTAACGTCGGTCTTTAATCTTCTTACGGCACGTTCTTGAACGTCGTCCCAGACACCATTGAAATCTACTTGCTGCTCGTCAGCTAGTGAATCAATCATTTCCAGTTCTATGCCTGGAAGTTGATTAATAAATACTCCTGAATCAGGTGTGGTCGTAGTACACCCTTGAACACCGATATAGTCTTTTAGACAGTCTAAACTCATAACGAAGATTTAAGGAATTAAGGGGTGAGAAATTCCCACCCCTATTATTCCAAACAGTTATACGTTTGTGAACGAATATCTGTATGAACCTCTGTTACCAGTCAATCGGTCAGTTGCTCTATATGCTTGGTCTACTGTAAATAGTCCAAAGTCTTTAGAGATAATCAAAGCCCAACCTTTGTCTACTGTTACACTTGTGCCGTAATAAGCATCTGTAAGTGTCGTCGGACAATCGTGGTACTTTAATTGAGCGTCAAACTCTACCATCTTCACCCTATCAGATACCTGCATAGGCAACATAAAAGTAAAATAGTAAGAAGTTAGCTTGTCTCCAGCCTTAAAGCCTTTGTATCTCATGTATTCCACGAGCTGACAAACTTCTGGCTCATAAACAATCGCCTCGTTAGCACCTAGTGCTGTTGCTGCAAATGGGTCTTGAAAGAACTTAAAATTGTTCGCCTGAATAGGAGTATTAATCCCAGCCTGGTCAATTCCCTTTGCTGCTTGTTGAAGCATAAAGTTATGAATCAAACCACTACCCACCATCATTGGCGTTCCTCTAGATTCGTTTAACTGGTAATCAGTTAGAACCTGAGTAAGTCCTTGACTCAATGGGTTGTTGCTTGTGTCTAGTGACAAGTTAATTGCTGAAGCTGTATTTAGACCAGTCCTTACGTTGACACCTATGTTAGCTGCCATTAAAGTAAATAAGTCCTGATTAACACCACTTAGTAAAGCATCTGCACTATCTTTAATCATCAACAAAAATTCGTTCATGATAGGTGTAGATGGTGTTCCTAAAGCAGAGTTTTTACTAGCTTCGTAAGGATAACGTGCAATAGTTTCGTCGTCTATATACAAAGCTATTTGTCGAAATCCAGTTAAAGGAACAGTTCGCTCGTAATAAGCAGGGACGTTCACATTATCGCATGAATGAGTCGTGTCTGTATGAGATACGTTCCACCTTTGTCGTGCTTTAATGATTACATTCCTTCTGTGTCCTTCGTCAGTAGCGTCGTTTAAACGAACTACATCAGCATTTCTATTTGTTTTTAGGAGATTTAATGCTCCTTGCCAGTTTAATTTGTAATCTGGCGTATTTTCTGCAGTAACTTTAGCAATATGCTTCGTTAAGCTATCTGCAAAGCCTAATCCTTGTGCCATTTTAGTTAGTTATTTAGAGTTCTCCTAACTTATTCAAATCAGCATTAAGTTGATTTGCTTGGTTTACAGCTTCCATAAGACCAGGGTCAGTCGTTGTATTAACTACAGTCGGCGTCGTCTGGGTTGGTTCGCTTACCTTTAGGAGTTTATGACCAGCCAATAGATTGTTCGCAAATTCTTGTGGCGTAACTGCTTTGTTTTCCACGTAAAATTCAGAACCTTCTTTTGTCTGCAGGGACAAATGTCCGTTAGTATTTACCAGGCTTAGTTCTTTGTTTTTAAGTTCGCTGTTTAATAGTCCCATTGCAGTCTGTAAGTTGGCTTCTGGACTGATGTCCATTGCCCACTTAGCATTAGAGAATAATCCCTCTGCTTTAAGATTTAACATTCTACTAGCGTGTTCTTTAAGATTGTCTTCGTAGGTCTTAATCACGTCTTCATGATCTTGTTTACCTATAGTAGTATCTTTTAGATTGGCTAGTTCTTTGTTTAAGTTAGCGATCTCGTCTTGCAAATCTCCACCCTTATTCTCTTTGTTCAAAAGAGATTGTTTGTGTGCTTCTAAAACTGCTTTCTTTACCGAGTCCATCCTATTGTAAGTACCTTTGACTTCGCTTAGGTTATGAATAAAACCTTCGTCAAGTCCTAAGTCCTTAGCCATGTCCTTTAGTTTACCATCTACAGCGTCAAGGCTTTCAGCTTTGAGCTTGTTGATAATATCTGGATTAGCTAGAGCAGATTCTTTTGTAAAAAGATTCGTCTTAATTTGATTTGCTACTTCGTCTGGTATTTCTTGCGTGATTTCTTGAATCACCTTAGACTGTTCTTCTGATATTTCAGTTCCAGTCTGCTTTGCTAACGAGCTAATTAAATCTCCTGTTTTCATGTAATTTTTTTTGGTCGTCCTCGTGTTTCCACAACGGGTTTAAAATGTTCTATCCTTGCAATTTCGTTTGAAAATAAACGAACTATATTATTCTTATTTAATTCAGGGTGTATGCTTTGCGTCCCATCTTTAAAGTGTATTTTGATTTGTCCTTGTTGTAACATTGGAAAAGTTTAGTTTATACAAAAGTACGTAAAAAAATTTATTTAGATACAATTATTTTATTTATTTGACTTGTAACGATAATGATATAAGACTTTATAGGTCTTTTCTTCTTCTTTTAAAAGCCCTGAATCTCTTATCTGTAAAGCCCAGTCGGTGTCCTCACCGAAGTTAGACTCTGGAAATTTAAACTGCTGGGCTATTTCTGTTTTTATAGGGTTTAGATGGTTAGGAGGTCGATAGTAAACTCCTTTATGATTTGAATAGACACCAAAATTAATAGAATGCTCAAACCTTACTTGATTAAAGCCGTTGGTGTTCATTACTCCTATTAGTTGAACGCAATCAGGGTTAAACTCTAAGGCTTCCATGATCTTAGAAATGTACTCCGTATCCACCCAGTCGTCGTCATCTACAAAGCATACGTATTCGCCTTTAGCTTTTTGTAAGAGTTTGTTTCTTTTTGCTCCGATAGTCTGCTCTCCGTTGTCACAATCAGATAAAATTTCTACCTTATATCCTTTGGATTGTTTCTTTAGCTCAGCTAATAAGACGTTAAACAAAGTCTTTCTATTTTCTAAAGTACAAATTAAGATGCTTAATTTCATATATTTTATCTATTATTTCACAATGCTTCGGTTACTTCAGAATCAAAAACGTAAGTATGAATTATCTTATCTATTTTGTATTGAGTTTTAACGTCTTCTAAGACCAATTCACACCATTGCCAATCTTCTCCGTAGTTTGAGTCATTAAAGCGATGTTTCCTAGCTATCTCACCCTTAAAAGCACATACGTGAAAAGGCTTTCTTTGTACTATTTCACCCTTTTTAAATTCGTTGTTATCGTTTTTAATATCAAAGTCCACTATACATTCGTCACCATTTATAATACTTCTCTGCTTAAAGCAAACAACATCAGGGTTGTGTTTAATCCCTTCTAGTAAAGACTCTACGTAATTATCAGAAACGTCGTCGTCATCATCACAAAAACAAACGTAATCACCTTTTGACATCTGCACTAAAGCGTCCCTTTTATGTCCGATTGATCTTTTCTTGTTATCAAAAAGCCCAAGAACCTCCACCACTATATCACCCTTAGAAGCCTGGTCGTTAATTCTTTCAAATAACCTTTCAAACCTTTTAAATCTTGAAGGAATAGAAGGTATTAGGATAGAAAGTTTAATTTCTTCGAACATCTTTTACAAAATATGTTAATAATATAAGTGCTTCTATTTACGTCTTGTTTTTTTATGTAATACTTGACAGGCAAATGACCTTTAAAATAACAGACTAAATTCATTTTATTAATAAAATATTTTCAGCATTAGAATAAATCTCATTCCAGCCTGTTATTTGTTTCACCTCTTCTCTATGTTGATAACCACATTCCAAGCAGATCATTTTTACCCTCTCCAAGTCTAATTGTTTTAAAATATCAATCCCTAGTCTGTCGTTCTCTACATCTATGCTAACAAAATCAAAATCTTTGTAAAAGCTTCTATCTATTAAGTCTGCTAAAGTAAAACACTGAACAGTGATCTTTGAAAAGATTGAACCATAGTTGTTTTCCCAAAGCTTAACATGATCTTTGTCTGTAGAACTTAAAGCGTCACCATTAGAGTCGAAGAACTCAATCACTCCAGTTCCGTTACCTACGGCACAATTATAAACCTCTACGTCAGTACCTTTATAAAACTCTTTTAGAGTAGGATAACAATTAGGTGACGGCTCTACGCATATACCACTCCAGCCCCTATCAAATAAAGCCCTGGTGTTTGAAAATGTCTCGGGATGGTAAGCACCTACATCTAAAAACGTCCCTTCGTTTCCGAAATATTCTAGAATAAACTTTTCTTCTTCTCTTTGGCTGTACATTTTAAACTATTCCTTCAGCATACATTACTGAACTTTCAGGGGGTGTGTTGTAACTTTCCCCAACGTAAGCTAGTAACGGCTCTGATGTTTCTAAATTCATTTGATTAGCTATAATTGATAATGAAGTCATATCGTGTCGATGTCCTTCACATCTAGTATCTTGCGACTCTGTTTTGTTAGTGTTTGTCCACTCACCTTTGAACATTCCGTTTAACATTGACTCAGCCCAAAGGTCGTAGAGATCACGAGCAATTATATTATCAAAATCTAAAGCGATGAAACCTCCGTGAAACATAGGCATTTTCATGGCTTCGTCCCTAGTTACGTCAAAATAATTTAAAGTCTTATCGTTTGACCACGTTCCTGTCCAGTGTCCTGCGTGTTGTATCATATATCCCTTGTCTAAGCTATCCCAGAGCGTTTCTAAGGGCTTTGCTGCGTAGATTGAAGCATCTACCCAAAGAATCCTTTTAAAGCCTTGACGTAGTGCTTCTTCAAAAGCATAAATTTTAAAAGCATAAGGATTGTCTTTGTGTAAGGGACTATTAATCTGGCTCTCTGAAACCCACGTTAAAACCTCACCATCAAAGTCGTTCAATGATTCTATAAGTCTCTGCTGCCCTCTTATGAAGCGACCCGTGGAAAGATTTATGATACAATTAGTTGTCATGTCTTATATGGGTGCAATTAACAACATTTCTTCGGGCAAACTCATAAAGGTCTGTCATTTTATTAAAATATTCCTTAAATTCTGAAATATCAAAGTCTATATTTATATCCTTTTTAACCTCTCCTTCGTTTAACCACCATTGATCTGACGCCTGGACTGTCTTTAGGCTTCTAAATTGGTCAAAGTGATTTCTTGATAGCATTACTTTCTCGTAAGGAGAAGTAAGGATTTCATTTAAAACATAAGAAGGTATTAACTCCATTTGTATTTTCAGACACTCTACAAACTCAAATAAATAATCTATATACTCTAAAGGTCTTTCTAGTCGGTTTCTATAATAGTCTGTCTCAATAATCTCTATAAATTCAGACCTTATATCTTCTGAATTGAACGGCTCATAACCTATCATACAATCTTCAAACTTATAAAATAAAGCTGACGCCCCTGTCCTTTGAGTACTTAAGATTATAAGTTTAGACATAATTTAATTCTTTTCTTCTTTCAAAAGTTTGTTTATCTATATTAAACAAAGCTTCGTTTCTATCATAAAGAGCGTCTCTTTGTGTCTCTGTCGTATTAGCGAAGTGTTCATGTTTAAATAGAACCCTATCAAAATATTTCATCTTTCCTAAACTCTGAGCGACCTCAGTGTATTCATTGTCACAAAACAATGAGTGATACTCTGGATTATAAATATAATTAAATCTTTCGTAATACTTCCGTCCTAAGATACAAAGTGTACAAATCCTGTCTTGATAGCCGTCGTTATACCACAAACAGCCATCAGTATCAGGAAAGTTTTTAATCATATCTCTTTTTATAACCTTGTCCCAATTATCAAGTTGTGGTATCATATCGTCTGAGATAAGAACCACAATATCCCAGTCTTCAATCCTTTCAAGTCCTCTGTTACAAGCGTGAATCTTTGAATGTGAAACACCCCTGTCCACTAAGACCCCCTCTTGCTCAAAGTTTGTCATTGTAGGGTCGTCGGTGTCAATCGTTACAAGGTACTCTACACCTTCGGCTTTTTGAAGTAGACTTAAAACCTTTAAAAATTGCAAAGGTCTTGAACGTGTAGGGAATTTTACTAATATTTTCATTTTTCTATAGGTTCAAAAACAATATCATTACCTTGATTTTTTAAGGGCTTGTCGTGAGGATTCCCCTTCAATAAGATTTCATCAGGTATCTTTTTAAACGCCTGACAGCTCAGATCACTTAAATAGTTCTTACAGTTTTGGCAAAGTATTATCTCCATGAGTTAAATATTTTTAATAAATCATCTGGTATTTTATTTCTGAAACCATGAAAATAAGCTGCATAGGATTCTGCAAAATATTCCTCCGTATTCGTTTCAGCATATTGAGATACGGCTCGTTTCTTATCGAAACTATAGAATGATCTATTCTTGTCTCTTAAGTATTGTTCATAATATCTATAATGACCCATCTCATGAGTTACAGCGGTACTTAAATAATTATCTACATTTTTCTGTCCTGTTCCAATACCCCAATATTTAGGCTTTTCTCCTGAAGCTATCTTTCGCTCCAGTTCAGCTATCTCTCGATCTATGCTATTAATTCTACCGTTTACCTTTCTTCGCTCTCTAGCTATTGCTCTTAAGTTAGCCTTAGAACCATCTAGCTTTGCTAAATGTCTCTCCCATACCGATTTAGAGGATTTAAAGCCTGTGATTTGGTCTTTAAATGATGGTAATTTGCCCTGAACCTTCATCCTTTTCATTACAGAAAGGTTTAATCCTAGATGCTCATTGGAGGGTGAATAGATTGCTAGGTTTCTTGATTGTGAATTCCTGAAAGTTGTTAGTTTCTTTATATTGAAATCCTTATAGGTTGCTTGACCCTCTATAGACTTTAGTACTGAATTAGCCTGATCTACCTTTAATCCTTTTAACTCAACCTCTTTCACGCCTAAATTCTTTATTCTACCCTCTGCCTCTTGAATTGTTTTAGCAGGTTTAAACTTTTTAGTAGGCTTGGCTTTAGGTAGTGCTACAGGTGGAGTTGCTTCTGTCTCCTTTGTTCCTTTTGCAAACTTTGCCCTTATTTCTTTTGGAACCCACGCATCGCCAATAGGTGAAAGTAAATGATTACAATTATAACCACCTCTTAAGATTTGTAAATTAGTTGACTTAGTGTCTGGCTTTAGTCCTTTCATATTTAAGGGTTTAGGAACAAAATTTCCTGCTGCTATCTTTCCAAACTCTGACTTGTGGACGTATTTCTTTTTTATAAGACTAACACAAAAGCTTCTCGAAGTCTTAACGATAGCCCCAGTATAAACAAACCACTTCATGTCTAGATCGTCGCTTATATATTGATTGTACTGAGCTGCGTAGGTGTTAATCGAATCTCTTACTATATGCGAAGCATAACTCTTTAAAGCCCCGACGTGTTCTGGTGTTGTCGTTAGAAAGTTTCTCATGTCTGTAACCATATTGCCAAACTTACGACCTTGACTTATATTAGTCTGGATTATATCTGCTGCTTTGTCCACTACGTTCGCCTGAATCCCTGCTTCTGTTAGAGCTACCTTTGTGCTTTCCATAGTAGACTTTTTTAATACCTCTATAAACTTTGGAGTCGTGAAGTTTTTCTCCATAGTCTGGAAATATCCTGTCTGTAGGTCTGTACTAATCTCAAAAGCATTTGTGAAAAAATCAACGTCTTTAAAGTATTTAGCATTATAGACAATATCTTCGATCTCTCTTTTTATGCGATTGATCTTTCTTAAGTTCTTGACTGAAGCCTTGACGCTACCTCTTGAAAGTTCTAATTCTTTTAAAAGAACCTGAACCCTGTCAAATATCTTATCTTGAACACCAGGTAAGTCTTTAGAAAAGTCCTCTACGGACTTATCCAAGAAACTCGTCAACTTTTGTAACTGGCTGAGTGGGTCGGGCATCTGTTATCTCTTTAATTTTCGCATCTGTCATCTTTTCTATTATCTTAAGCTGCTCGTTAAAGTCTTTCTTTAAGAAACTTACATCATATTCAATCGCTTTCTGAACAAAGTAATTAGAATAAATCGCTAAGACGGCATCTTTTTTAGGTATGTCTCTGTTTAGTTCCATGTCTACTATCTGCTCTGGTGTGGCTGTAGGAAAAGGATTTACGTCTATACTAGCGATTAATTGATCTCTAGTCTCTGGCATATCCCTGAACTTTTTATTTATAAAATCTACCTGCAGCTCTTTAATAATTGTAGGGTCTACAGCTGCGTCTTTTGCTAGTTTAATCTGATCTATTAAGCTATTCTCCGTTAAGAGGTCGTAATGTTCAGGAACTTGAATCAAAGGTAAAAGTTGCGTTGTGTCACTTACTAAAAGATTATATCTATATTCTGATATACAAGTATAAATAGGATTCATTACGTTTTTAACCAAATGAAAAGCTATTGAGTAGATAAAGTTGTTAAGTTCTTCTTTGTCTATCTCTTTAGCTACACCAGACTGATTAAGTGGTGTCTGAGCTAGAAATTCCATATTCAACGAACTTAAAGCCTTGTATAGATGATTCTCAATTCTTTCTTCTTGAATCTTAACAATATCTGTACTTTTTGTAATGTACTGAGCAGGAGGAAAAGGTATCTGTTGTTTATCTGCGTCTCTTATCCTTACTACTATCTGGTCGTAGGGGTCTTGCTTTAAAGCTCCTTTACCTTTACAATCTCCACACGCTACGGGCTTACCATCTTTAATGACCTTTCCTGTTCCACTACATAGCTGACAGTTATCACCCTGGACGACTGCTAGAGTAGAATGTATATGTAACAAAACCTCAGCCTGTAGGTCTGAATATTCCCTAGCTGCTTCGTCTAATCTCGGCAACATCGGATTTATAAAAGAATTATAAATAGGAATATTATTAATAATGTTACTAATCACCCCCCCGTTTGAGATCACTGGAAGTTTATTATGGTACTTAGCTATCTCGGTGATTTCGTATTTATCTTCTTTTTGAATAACTTCCCAGATACCTTCAATAGAAACAATCCTATAGATAGGCGTCAGCCTTACTCCTTGTTTTGTTGAAACCTCTGCTACATCGTTACTCTTATAAGCTATGACTTTTTTAGGGTCGTAGTATAATATATCTTTTGAAGAAACATAATGAGCAAAAGGCTTAAGAAATTCATTAGACTCTACGTTAAAACTCAAAGGAAGAACGACAATCATCCCGTTAGGGTCAGAGAGTATCTTTTTTAGTCCATAAGTATAAAGCCAGTTTGAAACACTGCCAAAATTAGGATAGTTCTTTTCGCAATAATCTTCTAGGTTTTCGTTCTCTTGTTTTATAGTATCTGAATGTGAGTAGTCTATTTTCCAGTCCTCCGATCGAAGTATCTTATTTAGACTAGAAAGAACTTTAAAACATGGCTCTTTTGTTATTGAGGCATAAATAACCCGTCTATGTTTTTGCACGACTTTTGTCTCTCCTGGTCTACGTTGGTCTATTAGGATATTAAAATAAGGATTTTCCTCAGAGATACCTAAGTGTTGCAAGAACCTATCGTGATGCGTGTCTGATGAAGCTGGTTTATATCCATCTATATGAAAAGATAAATGATTCTCAATATCTACTGACTCGTAGTAACCAGCGTGTCGTTGGTTTCCTTGTATGTATTTTTTTACTATTTCGTTGGGGTTCATAAGTTATTTCTTTCAGGCATATAAGCTCGTTTGTCTATCCACGTATAAGGGTGCATTACGTTAAATTGTTTCGAGTAAAATTTAACAAAATTGTCGTAAGTTTTTTTCATTATAGGGTGAGCCATGTGTCCACCCATTGAATAAGCGTAGTAAGGCGATAAATCACCCCCTGTCAAGCGTTTAGGAGGCATCTGAGCAGCTTCCCAGTAGAAAGGCATATAGTTGTCTATATGAGGGTAAATGTCGTTCTTAATCATTGAGATCGTAAAAGGTAATTCGTCAGGCATACCACCATTGAAAATTCTATGCTCTAAAGGCTTGTCGTAAATCTTAAAAGCGTCAGAGAATAGCTTACTAACTTTTTTATCATTATCTTTTTTATCTTTTTTAAAGTAAATCATTTCAGAGCTAAGATTGTAAAATTTGCCCTTCTTAAAGTTGAACTTCTTTTTTATATAGTTCGGTGAAGCCCAGACTCCGAACTCGTCTGTGATACGTTCTTCTTCTAAGTCCATAAAAGAACGATTTGCCATAGTAAAATTTACACTATCTAACTCATTAAATAAATCGTTAATAGATTTCTGATTTATCCATATAGTATCAGCATCTAAACAGATGGTCGTTTCGTAAGGTGATAACTTATAAAGGGCTGTCTTGACCTTCATATACTCTTTGCGTCCGTTTGTTAGGTAGTATTTCTCTGGTATTTTTATAAACTTATCAAATAAAGAGGTGTCTTTGATTTGGCTTATCCCATCTCCAGCGTATAGAAGTGAGATGTTTATATCAGGGCTTTGGTATTTCAAGGACATCGCTAGGTTGTAAGCCCACCGACCCCAGTAAGCATGACCTAAAGTTAATATAACTACTCCTTTCATGATCTGTTTATTTGATTTGATTGTGTTGTTTGCTCTAGTTCTATTCTAGCTGTCATCATATCTTTAAATAAAACCCTTGATTCGCTAGGTGCTGAAGGTTCATATTCATCGTCTAAGATGTAACTCACCGCTCCGATTGTTCTCGTGTCTTGCATCCACATAGCTGCCAAAGCATCGTGAATGTAGTCTGGTGCAAAGTCGATGTCCAAAATTTTCTTCTTCCGTAGACTTGAATAATCCATGCTCTTGACTCCTGCTGATGTTTCACCTATCAACCGAGTAGATGGATATTTTGTCCCTCTAAATTTAGAGATCAGCCTTAGCTTCTGAATAAAAGCACTTCCTGTTGCTGGTGTAGAGTAATCATAATCACCCCACGTTTCACTATTTGACCACTCAAATAATAAAGAACAATCGTGTGAATCTTGCAAGTCATAACACTCGCTCTGTCCGTCAATATTATCAGAATGAATTATTGAAATAGTGTCTATCTCTACGCTATTTCCATTGCCAATAAAATAAAAGCCAAGACTTCCGTTACCAGTACATTGTAAAGTCTCCGTATAAACACCATTGGCTGATCGTGTTGTTCCTTGCGTTAATCCTGCAAAGAGTGTCACTGTTGCACCAGAAACATTCTGGACAGTATAGGTAATGTCGTAACTTTCGCCCACTACTAAAGCTGTTATGTATGCACCACATTCAAAGCCCTGAATTAATGAACACGTAGCACCAGTCCCTGCAAAGGTCATATCACCTCCAGAGATTGTCACGTCATCACCTAAAGTCCAGGGTAATAAAGGGTCTGAGTCGAAGGTATCTTCAAAGACCTTAGTAGCGTCTAAAACTCTTATAACTCTACAGCCGTTGGTAACGCTAAGGTCGTCCCAGTTGAATTGTACGCTTATAACATTACCAGTAACACGTAAGAAACTAACAGGGACAGTATCTAATACTGCCGATGTCTCGTGGTCTAATATTTGTATAGTATAGTCATCTATGTAAGTAACCTGAGTGACGCTTATATCGTCCACGCATCCATCAAAATCATTAACACCTATAATTAAAAGATTCGTTGCCGAAGCTGTTGCGTTATAAAAATAGCCTGTAAACGTGCCGTTTGAGTTTACGTTTAGACCTATCGTTCCTACTTGGTTGCTTCCTATACTACTACAAGCGTAAACCCGTCCTTGTGTGCGTTCCGAAACAGTCATCGTGACCTTATAATAGCCCTGATATGCTAATATGCCCGATTGAATCAATCCATTCTGATTAGCATAGCAACAAGCTTTGTTTTCAGTGTTTGGCTGACTCCACCCAAAGGTGTTGTCCCATCCATTCCAGCGATTAGAGTCAGAGAAATCTCCATTAGTAACAAGTTCTAGACTCTCCGAAGCTATAAATTGAAACTCAATATCGTCTGTCTGCTCAGTCGGTTGGCAAAAGATAGAATTAGAAGTACATGGTACAGGCTTCGGGTAGCTGTTAATCTTAACAGCCCCAAAGTCCAAAAACCTAGTTGGTACACCTACGAAACTCATAATTAAATTTCTACTGCTAGATATTCAACGTCTACGGCTGCCGTATCTGCTTGGACATAAACAGTGTCAAAGTCTACAAAAGCAGAAAACGCTGCTTCCGTTGTATTTACTTCTAGTTTTTTGTTCCAAAGAATCATAAATTGCCCTGCTTCTAGCTTAAAGTCTACAGTATCGCCTCCGTTTTGTGAGAATCTTATCCTTACAAAGTTAGTATCGTCACGATTCATGACAAAGAATCCGTTAAAGTCTGCGAATGTGCCTGGTGCTATTGCTGCTGCTGTTAGTTGAACCAATCCCACTTGTGAAGTCGGTACAGGGACTATGTTTCTGTCTGCCCTTGTACATGAACTTAAAGTCTTTGAGTAGGAAATATCAAATGTTTTCCCTGCTAGTGTTAGCGTCACTCCTAGAGTTACGACTGCGTCTGCCGGTGTTACTGTTGTTGCCATTTTAGTTTATCATTGTGAAGCTGGTTTCTCCAGTTTCTACGTTATTTACCACTTCCTCAATCCATACTGTTTTATCGAGGTCGGTGTCTGACAGTTCGTTAATTATAAATGAACTCCTAGTGTTTTCTCTTATATTATCTGATCTTTGCAAAGATACGTTTTTTCTAAATTTAAAAAGTCTAGCCTTGAAACTATTAGGGTCAAAGACCTTATAAGTTCCTGCGTCATCTTCTGCACCTAAACACTCAAAGAATGTCAGGTTAGCATTTTTAATTATCGTTGCTATTATTGTTTTTACGTTTGTAGTTCCTGCGTGAACTCTAAAAACTACCAATACATTGACTCTGTCACTAGTATCGCATGACATAGTGGTTTGAACCGACCTATTCAAAAATTTCATTTCATAAAGACTTGTAAAGCCTACAGTAATCTCACCACTTTTGACTGATTCTTTCATTTGCGTAAAAGTTGAGTTCCATCGTCTTATCTCTATGCTAAAGCTGATACTAGTAGCGAAAGAAGTGTTCCATATTTCAGTCAGTTGCAATGAAGCGTAAACATTAGCCTGAAAAGAGAAATTGCCAGTAAAAGGGATATCATAGAAAGTGTCTGGTAGATTAGGGTCATAGTTGTTACCAAGATCATAAATTTCACTATCAAACTCCAAAGGATTTATGTATCTAACTACATCAGTCAATATATCGTCTGGCATTCCCACAAAGCCAGTAGCGTTTGTGTCTAAAATAGTAGCTTGTGAAATCTCCGCCTTTGCAGGTGTTGTTGCTGCTGTTAAGTATTTAGTAATTGAGTTAGGTATTGCATTTAGATTTCTGTCTATTATTTTGTCATTAGTGAAACTTGCATTATAATAATAATTATTAGAGCAATAGTTTGTACTTTGGAATCTAGCTGCTTGGGTTGTACTTGCTTGGACAATAACAATATTGTCGTCAAATTCGTCATCACTTAGATTGGTTACTATATATTGAATCACGTTTGAGTCGGTGACAAAATCTGTTTTAAGGTCTATTAACTTATCGACGTTTCCCTTTCCTTTTAAAGCGTAATCTTCTTCCTGAAATGAGAAGAACCTAGTCGTCAAAGAACAATTTCCAGCGTCTGCTGTCGTATTATTTCCTACTTCTAAATGTGAAGCGATCTTCTGAGCATCTACATTCAAAGAAAGGTCTGTCAAGTCTCTGAAGGTATCTGTTATATCAGATTGAAAAAAGAAAGCCCTGTCCTCTATACGCATAACAATCTCACCTGAGACAGTAATGAAATCAAAAGTCAGGTCGTGTGTTCTTTGCAGGAAAGTCATCAGCTCACTAAAAGAGACATTAGGTGCGTCACTATTTGCTAGTCTTATGGCTTCGCCAGTGGTTATATAGGGCAATACTCCATCAAAGTTCGCTGTGTCGTCTAAGTAATCAGATTGAATGCCTTTAACAGTGTCGTCGGTCATAAAGCGAACCATAAAATCAAGAGCATCCTTTAATAGATAAGCCCTTCTATTCGCTAGTGATAAAGGAGCGCCTACAGCATTAAAATAATCTAAATTATAGATTGTCAATGATGTAACTTGTTCACCATTCTTTGTCATCCCTGCGTTTAAGAAACTCTTTACATTTTTATTAGCTTGTATTGCACCCTGGAAACTTGCGTCTTCAATAGTAGTCTGGGCTGTTCGCTTTTCTAAATTAAAAAGAACATCAGTCAAGATAATTACTCCTTTGTATTTCTCAATATAGGTGTTATCTTCCAGCACTTCTATTGTTGCGTTAATCTTGTCGTTGTAGTTATTATCAAACCTATCTTTTATAATATCATAACCATCACCCTTGAACGTGAACTTGTTTGTACTAGAAATCAAAAGTCCTGCAATGTCATTGTCACGCTTTAACATTAGCTCAAACTTATTCCATCCATTAGGATTGCTTACTTCTATTCCTTCTAATATAAATTTGTACTTATCCACCCCAGCTACGTCTTGAATTTATATCTAAGCTCTTAATCATTAGCTTTGTAAGTCCGTTGCTCTCTTGCATGAGCCTGATTTGTTTCTTTTGGTTGTTCCATAAGTGAACGTCGTCGTAAGGCGTAGCGTCTTTCTTACTCATTGATTTTATCATTGGAAGCATATACTCTTGAAAAACGTAGTTCTCAAACTTCTTGTCTATCATTGAATCTATTGCACCTTTATATTTCTTTGATTGCTCTGGAGGTATTACCGACTCACTCTTTAATACTTTAGCGAAAATTTCACCATCTTTAAGTTCTGGCTTTTTACCCTCGTGAAACTCTGGGATTGGTTGTGCTGCTATTGTTGCGATTTGTGCTGCACCTAAAGCACCCATTAAAGCACCAAACGGAATATTTGGGACTACTAACCCAGTGGATAAGGCTTTAATAACTGCCATTGAAGTTGCTATCGTTGCCTGAATTATCGCCCCTGCTTTGTCTGCTTTAAATTGCTTTGTTAATATTTTAGCACGTTCCTTTTCTGCCTTTTCTTGAATCTCTTTTTGTTTCTTAGCTAGTTCTTCCTCTCCTAATCCTTGTGCTTCTAGTGCTTCTAAGGCTCTCTTTTCTTCGTTGTCTATCCCTATAAGTTTGTTCTCATTTGCCTGTCCTATAATTGCAGATAGTTGCCCCTCTACATCACTCGTTATTGCAGCAATTTTATTAACTTGCTCAACTCTTTTATTGAAGTTTTCGTCTCTTTTTCTTTGATTTTCGTCCTCTACTTGCTTAACAAATTCGTCAATGTCCATTTCCATTGATCTCATTTTGTTCATAGCTGTCGCCTGAGCTGCTGCTTTCTTTGCAATATCTTCAGGGGTTTCGGTTTTCATTGCATCGTTTAACTTCTCCTGTGCCTCAGTGACCTTTTCTGTAGCATCTTTTAATTTTACTAACGTCTTTTCGTCAAGATCACCAGCAAGAGCTTGGTCTAATAGTTCCTTTTTAAGTGCAGATACGACTCCTTGCAATAGTTCAAATTCTGTCACTGCTTTCTTTGTTTCGCCTTTTAAGATTTTTTGTATCTCTTTGACTCGAATCTGTGATTTGTTATACTCAGCACTTCCTTTGACCATATTGTCTTGTGCTTCTCGTAATTCCTTTAATTCCTTTTTTAATTCTCCTATTGTTTTGGGTCTATTCTTTTCTAAATTAGCAAGTTTTTTATCTAATTCAATTTCTTCTTTTGTCTTTTCAATTTTTTCTTCCTGTTCTTCTTTGACTCGTTTTCTTGCTTCTGCTTCACGTTTTAATGTAAATCTATACAAACCCGATTGATCTAATAAAGCTGCTAGTTTATCGTACCATGTAGCATCTAATTCAACTATTTCTGCTGTAGTATTTAACATCCCTGTTAATTCATCAGTGACTCCTTTTAAAACACCAGTTGAGCCACCAAAAGCTAACATTAAACTTTCCCAGGCATTCCCTAGTTCATCAAGTGAACCATCTAGATTATCAGTATTAATTTCCATTTGAGCCATTGCATTTCCTACATCATTCAAATGACCATCTAATTCAAAGTAAATATCCTTTTGTTTTATTAAAGTCAGTAATCCTGTTGCTCCTTCTTCACCGACTAATTTGGTAGCATCTTTAAGCGTTAAGTTTCTTTTTGCTAATTCAGTAATGGTCTTTCCTAGACCGACCATAGAAGGGTTTATACTATCGTCTGTTTGTGCTGATAGCTTACTTAAAACACCCCTTAAAGCTGTTCCTGCCCTTGCTCCTACGATAGCACCTTTTGCTAGTGCTTGGATTGCTGCGTTTGTAGTCTCAAAACTTAGTCCTGCGGCTGAAGCTGCTGCTCCTGAATTAATCAATGCTTCGCTAGTGTCTGCTATAAAAGATGAACCCTTTTGCTGAGAGGTTGCGAATATGTCTGTGAACTTTGCGGCGTCGTCAGCACTTACACCAAATTGATTCATTGCACTTGTTAAGGCTGTAGCTGCCGAAGTAGCGTCTATCCCTGCTGCTTTAGATAATATTAAAGCTTGTTTAGTAACCTCTGCTAGTGCTTTGCTATTCTTTAAAAGTTCAGGTTGAGCAGAACCAATCATTGTAAAGGCTTTTACTACCTCTGTTGCTGATGTCTTTGTTTCTTGTCCTACGTCCTTTGCTGCTTGTTTAAAGAACTCCATTTCTTTTGCCGTAGAGCCTGTAATACTTTGAAGGGTAGAGAGTTCCTTTTCGAAGTTTTTAAGAGTATTTATTGCGTTTCCGACTACTTGCTGGATTGCGAATGCTCCTAGCATAGTAGCACCAAGAGCCATTGCTTTTGTTTTAAGAAAGTCAAAGCCTGACCCCATTGTTTTAGAGGTCTTCTTAAAAGATGCAGCGTTTGCCCTATCTACTTTGCCGACCTTTTCAAGTTGGTTAATAGTCTTATTGAGGTCTTTACTATCTCCAGTAATCTTTATTACTACTGTCTCCAGAGCCATATCTAAAAGTCATTTTCTGTAGTTTTCTGTCGGCTGTTTGCCCTGGTTTGTTCTAATAAGATGTGATGGTCGTACCAGCTCAATCGACTTAGTTCCTCGAAAGTCATTCCGTTTGTTTTAGCTAGTATCATATTACTTGACATTCTTTCGTCTCTTTTTAATTGGACATTATGGTAGAAATGTTCCTCAAATGCTCCGTCGTTATCTCCTTGCCCACCTTCATATAAGTTGCTAAATCTTTGTCTGATATATCCACTGAGCCAATCAAATTTTTGAAAAGCGTCTTGAAAAAAAAAGCGTCACCTTGACTTTTAAACAGATCAATCTTTTCTCTACCTACTAGATCGTCATACTCATAAGGGCTTTCTTCTTTAGTGAAGTAAACAACCGAAGCGATCTTATAAATTATATCAGTTTCGTAGATCATTTCTAAGCGTTCCTTAAGTTGGTTGTTTAAAGTGTTTACCTTAAAGATGTCTATATTGTTACTATTTAAAATCTTCTCTACAGCTTCAGTATGTTGGATAAGAAAGTCTCTAGTAGCTCTCATTGTTAATTCGTTATAAAAGTCATTAACAGTTAAGGCTCGTTGACATTTAATCTTTGCTATGTCTTTGAATTGGTAGTAATTAACACCCTCGATAGAAAACACTTTCTGAATAGCATCTTTTAACTCTGGCTTTCTTTCGGTCTTACTTTTAATCCAGTTAAGAAGTTTCATGAAATAGTTTGTTATACTCAGTTTCTAGCTGGTGCTGATAACCTCGATTAATTATCTTGTTGCTTCGTTTGATCTCGTATTGTTCACCTCTTTTTCTTAAGATAATCTCTACACCTGGCATTGCTTGTTTCTTAAACCATCGCTTCCCACCTTCACAATCGCAATGCTTGTACATCTGAAACCCTATGTTAAGCAGAAAGTCTATCATTTACAAATGAGTTTAATCCACTTAGTGCAAATATATAAATAAAATAAATAAAAAGGCTTGTTAAATTGTAATCATTGAAAACCCAAAAGACCCACGAATGAACCGAAGCCATACAAACCACGCAACCAAACAAAGGCTTTTTAAAACTATTAGGGGCATCTCTAAGCGAGTATCTAAGCCACCATAGTACTTCCCTATCGTTTGGGTCTGCTTTGCCGTCTACGTCGTTATATTGAGTTGCCTTGTAAAAGCCAAAAATGTATAAACAATTAAAAACTAATAGTAAGATTATATTCATAAGCCTAAGTGTTTAAGTTCGTCACGCATGAAACTGTGAATTAAATAACGAAAGCAATCCAAGAGGTCAGACTGTTGTTCCATCTTAGAGCGATCTTCTTTGACTATCTTTAGTTTCTCAGGGTCGTACTCTACATTTTTACAATCCCAGATAGTTTGTTTGCAGTTTTCTTCATCTAAGATAATCTCTGCTCTGCTTAGTAATGAATTGACCTCCATTCTAGAGATACGATGTAAGGGATTTTTGCCTGGTAGTCTTACTTGATTATCACTTAACGAAAGAACGTCTTTAATCTTACGATAATAAGTTAATCCTTTTTGTATCGCTGATGCGTGTTCGCCTGTCTGGTCGCCTGTGATTATAAACAAAGCGTTTGGATATTTAATTAAAATCATCTTGCACATTTCTTCAATATCTATATTATCGACTATTTCCTCAATGATATGAAGTTTGTTAAACTCTGGCTTCTGAGCTACTATACAAGTCAAAGGTTCACGATTAAAGTCAAAAGATAGATAAGTTTCTAAGTCTGATCTCCACGTTGTTTTGCCTACGTGTTCATGCGTAAAGTTAAAGCAGAAAGCCATAGCGTTTTGGTCTAGACTCTCAGCCATTATCTCTTGACGAAACTCGTGGTCGTTCATTTGGGATTTCATTATCTCTAGCTCGTCCTTAGAGATGTAGGGATTTGTGTAGGTAGAGAGCGTCCAGGAAGCCCAGTTGTCGTACTTCTTAGGGTAGTCTGTTAGCTGAGTGAAGAAAGTCTTTTTGCCTTTAGGTGTACTAAGAATCCAGCAATCACCTTGATAGTCTGCAAGGGTTGGTCTTATAGCCTGTCCCCAGGCTTCTTGAAAGTTTCTAGCTTTCTCTGCTTCGTCTATTATTACACGCTTATATTTACGTCCACGTCCTGAATTGGGGTCTTCCATACTCCAGAAGTCTATCTTCCCACCACCTAAGATCGTTATAGATTTTAGCTGCTCGTTCTTTGATTGTATTACTTCGTAGAGTGTATGCTTCATTTCATTCCAAATCTCTGCTAAGTCTTTATAAGTGGGTGTCCAGTAACCTATCGGGTCATTGTCTAGCATTGTATTAATAGCTAAGTCTTTTGCTAGTTCAGTCTTTCCCCATCTTCGACCTATCCTTAAAACATTAAACCTCTTAGACTCTTTTAGAACTTCCTTTTGTGCTTTGTGGAGTTTTAATAAGCGTATTTCTTTAACCACGAATGACTTTAATTGTTATTTCTCCAGCATCTTTACCAGTAACCTCATGTCTTAGAGCATAATCTTTTTTATATCGTCTTTCTAGAATCCAGGCTGCTGCAGTCCAAGTCTTAACAGAAGCTTCTTCGATTCTAACTTCCATTTTTTTCTTAAACTTAGAGTGTGCTTTTTCTATAGCGTCCCTAAAGTCTTGTTTCTCTTGCTTCCATCGATAGAACGTTGTCCTGTTAATTCCAGATAGGGCACAAGCATCTTCTTGCGTTCTTCCTTCCTTTACGTGGTCACAAATTTCTTTTATAAGTGCTTTAGTATATTTCACTTCTTTTTTTTAGTTGCGTAATATCTTTTAACCTGAGACTTAGTATAGGTCTTTCCTGAAGGGCTTTTAAGTTTTCCCTTGCTCTTTCCTTTGGTTATTTTCTTAAAAGGCATATACGTAATTTAATTAATAAAGTTTAACAAAAGTAGTTATTTTTTTAATTCTTTTATTTTGTCTTTGTATTCGTCTATTAAAACACTTAGCTCAAACTTTCCTAAATTAGAAATGTTATTCTTTTTTATTTCTAAGTGCTGTAATACTTCTTTGCCGTATTTCTTAATTAGTCCTGTTTGATAGCCTTGTATGTTTCCTGCGAGAAACATATTACAATAAATGCACTGACCATTGACGTTCTTTTCATCATACCTTGTAGACATAAACCTTCTAGACCAATAGTGACCTGCGTTGAACTGACTTAAGGGCTTTGTCTTTTGACAGCTTATACACTTAAAAAAGTCTTGACCTCCATCCCTTAGTTTAATAAACTTAGAGAATAAACGATCTAATTTCTTTTTAAGTTTTGGTGTTGTTAAGGTACTCTTTTTTTTCAATATATCAAAGTAATAACATTCTTAACTTTATGGTTTTTTATATTGTCGCTTCAATTTTTCTTTTGTGTTTTATAGCTTTAAATTTTTCATAAGCTTCTGATTTTGGTTGTGTTTGTCCTAATCCCTTACAATAATAATCATTTCGCAAAACACACCTAGCCATTCTTTTCCAAGAAGGCGCCCAGCATTTTATTTCCAAATCATGAGGAGCTTTATCGGGTATTTTATTATATCCTCTTTGCTTCCATCCAGCTATAAATTTGATAAATCTTTCTTTATAATGTTCTTGCATTTTTTTTGGTAATGATTTTAATAAAAAATTTGTATATGTTTCCCATGTATGCCCTTTAGGTTTAAATATATCTTTATTTCCTGTCATATTTCCTTTTTCATGTACATATAAAGCACCTGAATTAACACCGCTAACTCTATTTAATAATTTATACCATGTATCTGGTTCTAATAGATGATATAACCATAAACCCTTTTTTTGATCATCCCCAAAAGGCTGACATAATCTTTGATTGCTAAATTTAACTCCAGCCCTAGTCATCATATCATAAATTTTATTATAACAATAATTAGGATTTTTTAAATGGAATAACCATATATCTTCTGTTCTCCAATCATAAATTGGATAAACATTATAAAGATAGGTTGTAAGTTTTGTTGTCCATTTATAACCTTTATGAGTTAAATTGTTTTTGATAGATGTTATAGCCCTATATCGGTGTAAACTTTCATCTGACCTGATACCTATAAATCCAGCACAGCTTTTATTTTGTGAATACCATTTACCAAAAAGCACCATGAATTCTTCAAATTCCATTTTAGGTATATAGAAATCATATTGTGATAAATCTGCTTTCAATTTAGGTTTCTTTCTAATCCATAAATCTCGTTTTTTATTATCCCAACAAATCCATTTAGGTTCAAAATCACTTACTGCATTTCGTAATAATAATTCTCCACAAAACCAATGTAATTCTATGTTATTTTTATATTTTTCAACTATTTCGTCTATATGTTTTATTGTTTCTAAATATTGAGCTTCTAAATCAATTATTAATAAACCGACTTTTCTGTTTCTACGAATAGCCTCTTTCATAACTAAATGAGTCATTACTGAACTATCTTTGCCACCACTAAAACTTATATATATTCTTTCAAAGTCATCAAATGTTTTACTTATTCTCTCTTGAGATGCTTTTATAACTGAT
>Ga0080013_1001965_pt1 | contig 25600 bp, 32 predicted proteins | sample ETNvirenome_6_85_FD_69236 | JGI IMG/M metagenome (GOLD analysis project Ga0080013, IMG submission 69236) | Marine viral communities from the Pacific Ocean - ETNP_6_85 (SPADES assembly) (version 2) | ecosystem: Environmental > Aquatic > Marine > Oceanic | place: Pacific Ocean | collected 2013-06-19
TCTAATTCTGATTCTGTCGCTGGTTTAGGGGAAAATGTTAATGTATAAACTGTAGTAGTACCGTCCCCTAAAAAAGAATCTTTCTTTTTTACATTTGCATATCTATTACCTAATATATTTTGCACAGTCCCTGTATCACTACCTTCAGTCACAGATATTTGAATATTAGATGCATCTCTATATTCACCCTCTGGTAAAAGTCTCTCATCGAGGTCTTTGTTCATTCTCCCTCTAAGGAAGGTGCGTTTAATTTCTGGCATTTAATTAATGTTTTAAGTGCTTAGATTTACCCCTCATAACTTGAGCAATCTCTGTTAATTTAATATTAGATAACCTTAATTTTGCATTTCGCATAGTAGCCCTTCTTTCTCTTCTAAATCTATTTACGATGTATTCAGGTACATTTGCTTTACTAGCTAAAATTGCATGAGCTATATGTTTATATATTGCTTCTTCAGCAAGTTTATGTACTTGCATTTCTGCATCTGTTCCAAGCCCATCTGAAACATAATGTAATGTTAAAGGTTTTCCTGATAAATTACTACTAAATCCAAATTGACCATTTACTTCATCGTGTACAAATACACCATTTACTTGTAATTGTTCTGGTAAACTACCATATCTTCTACCATAACCAATTATACTATCACTATATGTAGGATTTTGCGCAAAATAATCATCTGCACTTGAAGACCCTAATGCTGCATTTGTTTCAATACCTTCAAACTTATCTATTGTTGTAGAATTATTTGATAATAATAATGAATTATCGTTATCATATAAATATGCTGCGTCTGTATCTTGTAGAGCTGCTTTGCTTGGTCTAGATGTTTCACTAGTTGGATATATTCTTCTTTCAAGACCATTATCATCAACCCATGAAAGCTTAACGTAATTTACATAATCTTGGGGCATTGGCACTACTAAAGTACTTGGTATATCTTGTTCAAATATTTTTTCAACCCTTGTTATATCATAACTAAATTCTTGTATTGCCCTTTTTGCATGGAATATAATATCAAATTTTCTAGCATTATCAATTATTTTTCCATCTCCCACATATCCTACTAAAAAGTTATTTACTATATTATCAAGCGAAATATATCTATAATTACCAATATTAGCTGCTTCTAACTGTACTTTTATTATTACCCCATTGCCAGGTGCTGTACTAAATGTTAAAGTGGGGGAACTATAACTATGTAAGTCATCATCTGCTTCTTCCCCGTCTAAGAAAACTCTAAATTCCGATTCTGCTGATGGTAATGTAGCAAATGATAAAGTAAATTCATCCTCTGTCCCATCGCCTGTGAAGAGTTGATACCCTTCATAATATTCTCTTTCGCTTTGTGTTATTAGTGCCATTTATTATGATTTTTCTTGTTGTATTTTTTTAGTATCCTTTCCATCAGCTACTTGTGCCACATCCCCTTCTCTCATACTTATTCCAGCATATAATAATACCTTAATAACAAGGTTTATTTCTTCAGAATCATGTAATTCAAAATTTGTAGAATTAGATGAATCATACAGTGCATTACCCACTACTGTTTGATATGCCCAATCAGCATCAACTGGCTTTCTTATATAAGTTGCTGTTATTAAAGATTGGATTCCGCTACTACCAGTAGGGTATACAGTTATACTCCACACCGAAGATGTAGTTTTTATATTTTGTATGTAAACAGGATTTGTTTTAGAAGGTGCTACTAAAGGGGAAAGTGTATATTCTAATAGATTCTTTTGATCTATTTCTTCTACAGGAGTTGTGCTATCATATATTACAGTACCTAATTTATGCATATTACTAGGCATTTCAAAATAGCTTGTATCAGTATATGTAAGTGTAGCTGAAGTTTTAAACTTACTTATTCTTTCATTAATAGTTTTTACTAAATTACTATATTCAGTATCTTTCTTTGGCAATCTTTCATATTGATTTAGGTCAAAGAAATACTGCTCGAATATTTCAAGTTGTGCTTGATTCGCAAATAAATTAAATTCTTGCGGTGTTAAATACCCGCGACTTTCTTTGTTAAGAATAGATTGTACTCTTTGATAAACTGTGTCTACGCTAATTGCCATATTATTTTTTTTATTATAGTATAAGGCCACAATTACAGTGACCCTACACTATAATTATGACTTATTTAAGTCTTTTTTCAATTGCTTTATAAACGTCTATTCCATCATCTGTTTTGAAATAAGCCGCTAAAGCTGAATAAGGATTTTCTTCATAAGGAACAGTAGCTAATTGTCTATCTGTTGATCCCCATGTAAAGGTTCTTTGGTCAGGTGATAGCTTGATAATTCCAGCTTCAACTGCTCTAATACCCATATTCCTTATATTTATGTTTTCATCATTTGCTAATTCTAAGAATAACTTTGGGTTTTTCTTAGCTATATTAATCAAATCACGTTTAAGCTCCTTAGAACTCATCCTAGATGCTTTATTTCCGACCTCAGTACGAACTATTGCTTCCATTTGATCTATTTCCATGTCTATAGCTACATTTAATGCTTCTACTTCCAATTGGATAATATCTAATTCATCTTCAGCTTTTGCCTCAGGATCAAACTCAAAAAATAAATCTTTTCTTTGAGGGTGATATAATGATAAAAGTTTTTGTAAAGTTACTTTTTCTTTAGGTACATTTAAAGTACCATCTGTAAAAGTAATATGCTCCATTTTTGCATCGCCAATAAATTCATCAACGAATGGAGTCTTTTGATTATTTGTATATTTCAGTTCTCTTTCATATCCTTTTTCTTTATCGAAATAAAATATTCCAGAGCTTTTAATAGTATATGTTAAAGGAGATAATCCATTTTTTAAAACATAAAGTCTATCTTTAATTGCCCAATCATTTTTAGTATTTTTTACCGAAGTAGTTTTTTTAATTACCGGCTCCTTAACAATTGGTTCTTGTATTGGTGCTGATTCAACAGCTTTTTTTGCCTTTACGGCAGTTTTCTTTTTTTCCATGATATAATATAATAAAAGTTAATAAAAAGTAAAGCTAGGGTGCTATTAAAAACACCCTGCTCTACTATAAAAAAAGTATTAAGAAGTCAATAACATAAAGTTGTTTGCACCTTGTGTAATTAGACATCTTTCAGATAGATAGTGAACTTCCATCGCATCTAAGTCAGAAGTGATGTTTCCACCAACTGAACCAGTTGTCCAAGATTTCATTTTTCTATCATCAGCTGCAGAAGCTCTATATCTTACGTGTAAGAAAGGTCTCTTAATGTTTTTACCAAGAATTTGGTCATAAACAGTAGATGTACCAGCTGGTACTATTACACCTCTTACGTCGTCTTCAATAATTCCTCTTGTTGAGCCATCATTTAAGTATTTCCAGTCAGTTTTGTAGAAGTCATAAGAACCTCTTCTAAATCCAGAAAATCCTAAGTTAAGTGCCATATCTTCGCTATTTGAGAATACACCATAAGATGTACCACCTGCTCCGTAAGAATTTTGCGTTGCAAGCATATCGTCAATTGCTAAAGATACGTTTCTGTTAATAAATAACATATTTTCTTCGATTGCCCCTTGAGCATCAAATTTCTTAAGAATGTTATCAAACGAACCTAAGTCATCTGTAGCTGAAGTACCTGCGATACCAGTAGTAATGTGACCTCTTGCAGTTATTGCTGCAAAAAGACCTTGTGTACCAGCGGTATCAGCTGATCCAGCTGTACCAAGTTGTGAATCTACACCACCCGCAGCTGATGCTAATTCGCCTTCAACCATTGCCATTTCAAGGTTATCCTCGAATCTTTGTCTTGTGTCACCTTCAGCTTTTAAGTACCATAGGTAACCTGTTTGTCCTGCTTCTCCTGTTACTTCAACCCAACCAATTTGAGAAGCGTCAGAACCTGATACTTCATATTTATCTTTAATGATAATTGGTTTGTTAGTTAAAGAACCGAAAGAAGGTTGTACCGCGTCAGACATTCCTGAAGTTCCTTTCTTAAATTCAGAACCATAAACGAAAAAGTCACACGTATTTGAACTACTGTCATCATAGGTATCGAATCCAGACACTGCACCAACTGTAGCAGCTCCTGTATAGGGAATTGCAGTTATTGTTGTAGTGGATGGAATCGCAGATACGTAACACTTAATTACTGTAGGAGAAGATTGGTTATCGCTTAACACGATTGTTTGACCAACTCTTACAGCATGTGCCGCTGTAGTTGTAATTACACCTGTATCTAATACTGATGCACCTTTGTAATGTAAATGTAATCTACCTTGTTCAGACCAAACTACTTGGTCGGAAGTCATAGGCATTTCAGCACCTACTAGTCTTAAGAAAGAAGCTACGGATCTGTTTCCATATACCTCAACTTCTTGCTCGTATAAATCTGGTAGGTATTGTTGAGACCAGTCATTAGAGCCACCTGTAAAAGATAGGTAGTTGCTAGACAGGGTCTGTTTAACCGGCGCAGCTGTAGCATTTAAGTTACTGCCGGCTGTTGGAGTTATTGCTGCCATTTTATATTTAAATTTTTAATTGTTATTATTTTTTTATTTTTACTCTAAGTTTTGAACTATCATCACCCGAAATTGCTCTCACTTTAATCCCGCCAGCTTCTACTATACCAGTCTTACGAGGATCCATATTTATATTTTTAGATTCTGCGTTTAATTGTTTTATAGCGTCAGCTTTGCCTTGTTCATAAAAGTGATTTGCAAGATCATCTGCATTGTCTGCAACAAAAAGAGCTTTATGATAACCATTAGCATCTTGTAATAAATTATTGCCATCAATATATTTATCAAGGACATTCATTATGTTTGCTTGTTTATCTTTAGTCTCCTGCTTATCTTTTATATTAAATCTATATTTTTTATCTCCAACTTTGAAATCAAAACCTTTGAACTCTTTTGAGAATACTTTATTAGTTTCGTTGTTAAAATGAGCAGTTTGCTTTTCTTGCAGCTTTTGCTGTTCCGAATGTTCGGTATTATAGGAATTGAAAAACTCAATAGCTTTTTGTTGGTCCGGAGATAACTTAGAACCCAACTTGACTTCTTCGTAATATTTCCCCTTTAATCCCTCTAAATAGCTCTTTGCTTTTGCAATCTCTTCTTTATAAGCGAGTTTTTTTCGCTTAATATCATTAGGTTCATCAATATCTTCATCATATGAAAAATTATCTTCAATTAAAAAATCAATTTCATCTTTTTCAAGATGAGATTTTGTTTGATTATAATATTCATATAATAATGATGAATCCTCTGTATTGGAATAATCTTGATTAAGTTTTACATAATCTTCCAATGTTCCACCAGTCTCATTCATAAAATCTACAACTTTTTGAATGTTTTCTGGTAATTCTACTTCAGGGCTTGCAGCTGCTTCTTCAATAACATCTTTTTTTGTTACTTCTTCTTCAACTGGTTTTTCATCTTCCTTAACTTCTTCACTTTTTTCGTCTTCTATAATTTCTTCCAATGTTAATTGATTAGATTCTTCAGACTCTTGTGTTTTAGTTTGAGGTTCTTCACCTGATTGTTCACTTGTACTACTTTCTTCAAGAGCTTCTTCAACCGGCTCTTCAGTAGTATCTTCTTTAGGTTCTCTTAAATCTATTTTAGTTATAGACTCTTCACCTATATCAGCACCCATTTTTTTGAGTACTTTCGTTTCTTTTTCAGCAGTAGAAGGATTTTCTTCCTCCACTACATTTTCTTGTGTTTCTTCTGACATAATATAATATAATTATTTGTATTCTTTTATAAAGGTAAGAATACTACAAACCTTTTTATATACCTTGATATGCTACAATAGTTCCAGAGCTTACATCAATTTCAGTCCAACGACCATAAATTGTTACTCCCTTTGGAAATGTTACACTATCAACTACTATCCCTGCAGCTCCGGCGCCAATGCCTTCGGTATTTATATATGTTGTTGCGCTTTCTGCTACTAATCCACTTGCACTATCAAAGACTGTATCTGTAAGGATTGTTATTGCTATCCATACATTTCCTGATGTTGGAGTTATTGCGGCTGAACTTGCTGTTGTATATGTTGAACCGTTTATACTACCAGTCCAATCGTTTTTTACTACTTTTCCCATTGTTAAATTATTTATTAATTGTTATTTATTATCTTGGTTCAAATTGCTCTAAACCGAACCCACCTAAATTATCAAATCCCATATCTGATTCAAAGTTTTTTGGAGGTGTATTATTTTTTCTTTGTTCTATTAATTCAGATTGTTGAGAAGCTTGTATTTTAGTTCTATCATCTTTTCTATCTTCTTTATACTTCTCTTTATCATTAATTACTTGTAAATCTGCTTCTTTAAGTTGCATATTTAATTGAAACTCATGTATCATTAATTCTTTTTTCAATTCAGCTTCTCTTTCTAATTTTTTCATTTCTAAATCTCCTTCTACTTGCGCTAATTGGGCTTTACTTTGGGTAATAGCTTGTTGTTTTTGAGCATCAGCTTGAGCAGCAGCTTGTGCAGCTTGTGTATTAGATTCAGTTTGCATTTGTATATTCTCTTGCTGTATTGCTCTGTCTTGTTCAAATTTCTGTTTTCTTCTTAATTTTAATACTTGATTTGCTAATTTAAGATTTTTAATTTCTCTAACATCAATTGCATCTTCTAAATTAATTTGTTCTTTTTGAAGAGACATTTGAATATTATTTTCAAGTAATTGTTTTTCTTCTTCATCTGGTGCTAATTCTAAAAATATACCAAAATCGTGTAATTGTAAATCACTCATTTCACCTAATGTAGCAACATTATATTTACCTATACTTTGTATAAATGATTCTTTGGTTGGTCCAAATTCTAAAACATCAGATATTCTAAGCGAAATTGCTTCAGCTGTTTTTAATGTTAAATATAATCCAGATTGTAATATATGTCTTGTTGCTGTATTTGAATTTGCAGCTGCAATTTTTTGTAATCCTACTAAAGCATTTTTATCAGGCATCGCCCCATCTCTTGCTTCATTTAATCCAGTTACATCTCTTATCATTTGTAAATAATAATTATAAGATGTTATTAGACTTTGTATTTTTTGCCCACTACTTCCGGTTTGTAATTCTTGTATTGGTACTCTACCGTTATTGAATTCACCATCTTGTGTCATAGATCTACCAATAACAGAACCTGTTTGGAAATACATATTCAATGCTTCTTGTGGATTATAATTTGTTCCATTACCTAAATCAACTTCCGCTATCCCATCTGCATCTAAAAATACACCATCTGGTACCATTCTTGATAATACTTGTTGTAATTTTAAATGTGTTAATTGAATCATATCTGCAAATGATGTCATTCTACTAACAAGAGATTCAACTTTCCCTTTATACATTCTAGGGGCAACTATATTATAACTAAATTGTGCTTTAACTGTATTAGACTTTGGCCTGGTCATGTTTTCAGCTAGTTTCCAAGATAATATTTTATCTGTACCTACAATTTTAGCTCCTTCATATATAACCTCTATAGTTCTTTCTGTTTTTTCAAATCTAGCCCTTTGGTCTTTTGGAGGATTAAAATTATCATCTTTTTTAATTGCTTTTTTAGCCCCTGTAGATGTTTCTTTTATTTTATGTATTTGATCTTTATATGTTTTATATTCATAATAAAGAACATGAACATAAGCAGTATCTTCTAAATCAGCTGTCGCATAAGATTTTTTATAACGTTGTACATTAGTACCTTGACCGTCTACATATTTTTTTATATCTTCCTCTGTTAAATTTGGATATTGTTTTTTAAGGTCTACAAGTGATACTTTTCTTATTTCACCAATATAATATATATCATCAAAATATGGTGATTCAGTATATGAATGAACTAAATCAGCAGGGTCTACATATTTTATATTTATGCCTTCAGATTTTGTATATTCATTTTTTACAGCGCCCATCCCAACAACCGCTATATCATAATCAATTCTTTTTTTAATTAAATCATACTTATTATGGTCAAATATATTATTAATAGCTTCTTCTTCTGCTATCTCTATAGAGTCTTTATAATCCAACTGCATATGTAATTGTAATTCTTCTTCAGTCTCAGGTAAGGTTTCTCTATTTGTTTTATAAAGATTAATTCCATATTCTTCTAATACTGAATCATTAAAATTTTTGGTAATCATATCATCTATTATGTTTTGCACATAATCTGTTCTCTTCTTAATTGACATAGGGTCTTGAGAATAAGCTTTTATATCATATGTTCTTTCTGCAATACCATTTACTACAATATCTACAAATTTAGGAATTATAGGAATAGGCTTCCAATCAAGGTTTAAATATGATAAATCACCGTTGATAGATAATTCATCTTTATATTTTTGAATTGATTGTTCACCTCTAGCATATAATCTTAACCGGTGAAAATTATCCCTATTAGCATAATACTTATTTGTACCAGAATCTCTTTTAAACCATTCTGACTCTACAGCTTTTCCGATCTCTAAACCATACTTTTCACTGCCTTTTTCTGCATTTGAAACCGCTTGGCTTGGGAATATCCCTATTGGTGCTTTATCCATTTATTTTATTATTTTTGAAAAACTTCCTTGATTATTATATTTTTTAAATTCAAAGTCTAACATTTTAGTTGTTCTTTGTTTCTTTGGTACATATAAATGTCTGTTACATGCTATTACTGCAAGTCCAGAACTAATAGATGCATCAAATTTTGTTCTATTGTTTATATTAAACTTTGACCAATCATTTAAAGTCTTGTTAAAATATATGTTTCCGTAGTCTCCATTTTCTTGTAAACCTACGTATTTATCTATATATGATTCAATTGCTGCCGCGTGTACTTGTTTAATATCTTCAGATGAATTAGGTATTCCCCCTATTTCTCTTTCTGTTATAGATAATTTATGAGCTGTTTTATCCGGTCTATTCATTGAATAACCCCTATAACCTCTTCTTTTTAAATAATATAAAAGCCTTGGTTTATTATTTTCAGCTAATATTGGCATTCCGTAAAATACTAATGCCATAAGTACATCTTCAAAAAATATTTCAGCAGTTTGTGGTCTAGCTATATATTCTAAAAAGAATGTATTAGACGGGGCATCTTCCATGCTAAATTTTGTTAAACCGTGTAAAGCCCCTTTTGAACCACCTCCATCTGTTGTCCCTGATATATCATATGAATCACAGCCAAAAGCTCCAATGTGTTCATTACCCGGCGTCTTCCTTCCATTTTTAAGTATTACACTATTTTGTAAATTTAAACTTGGTACCCATGATATATTAAATCTTCCTTTAGTATTTGGCATAAAAATAACCCTTGAGTCTTTTACCCCATTTTCCCATTGAAAATTACCCCTTGAAATAAGACCTGAAGATTTAGCATTTTCATTGTAATCTATTTGTTCGTATATTTTTTGTAAATTAAATATACTATTTTTTGTTTCGTCCCTGAAAGCATGTTCCTCTGTTCTTGGAAATTGCCTATAAAGTTCATTTAATGCATCTGGATCATCTTTAAAACCAGCTGCTTCATTTTCCCAATGTTCTATAACTCCAATATCGATTTTATCTCCTTGAGGTCCTTCAGTTGCTTCCCCCGGTGTTTCGAAAACAGGTAGTCCATAAGAATCAATGAATCCCTCGTAGTTCCATTCCATAGGTACGAACAAACTATATAATCCAGAGCCAGTCTGTCCATTGCGGTTTCTTTTTGTAACGTCTGATGCATAGTATAATTTTTTAAAGTTATCTCCACCTTTGTCTAAGGCATTTGAAGTAGACCCCATCATACATTTTCCTATTATTCTACTTCCTAATCTTAATGTTGTTTTTGTAACACGCCAGTTATTTAATATATTATCAGGTTTTTCCCATTTACCAGATTCATCGTGAACTAATAATTTTAACTTTTCACCATCATAAGAGTTATCCCCTGTGTTCTTCCAATCTATTGTTGTATCGAGGCCTTCGAGCTCTTGGGACTTGGTTGTACTGGTGATGGACTTTCTTGTGAGTTTGGATGCTGGGACACGGTAGGCCAACTCTGTCTTGGGGCGGTCCATTCCGTCCTGTATTGGTTTGAAGAAGAAGGGATAGTGTGTGGATATTGGTACCACCTTGTCGGTAAACATCTTCTTTGCATCGCTACCAGTTTTCGATAAAACTCCGAATCTAGCGTCGGAAGATATAGTTGCTTGGTTAACTGTCTCAGAGCTTGACATGAAGCTAAATCCAGACCGTCTATTTTTAAGGTAGCAAATTCCGTAGCATCTCGTATCTGCCTTGCATGCCTCCCAAAATATAAAGAATAATCTGTTTGCTTCTCGAAAGTCTGGCTTCCCAACATCAATCTTGGACCACTGCAAGTACATATAATGAGTACCAGTAATATAAACATCACTGCCCTTGTTACGAAACCAAAACCCTTCTTCGCGTTTAGTAAATTCTTTATCAATGTATTCATACCATTTTTCTTTAAATTCTTTTGGGTGTGCCTCCCAATCAAATATTGTTTGAATTCTTCTAAAATCCTTTGGTAACTCATGTGATTCCCATTTATCGCTTTTGCTATACACATCTTCCACGAGAGGCAATGCCACTTTTAGATTTTGAATTTCATATATTTCACCGATCTTTCCTGTCCTACTTATTACTATTACATCATGTTCTTTATTATAACCATATTCCCATGATTTAGATTTATTAAGTCTGTGTATTACAGTCCTTTTAATAGGTTCAATTACCTTATATAAAGTTTGTTCGTAAGCCATTACTTAGATCTTTTTTCAGCAAAACCACTGAATGATTCTTTTTTATCTTCTATAGGTTTATTTTCAAGAAGATTTTTCTCATTTTCTATTCTAGTAAGAATTTCAAAAGCATCAAATATAGCTAGCTTTTTTGTTGCCGCTGCATTCTTTAGTCTATCAGCAGATATATCATCTTCTGTTTGCACTTTAGCCTCTTCTGCTACTTTTACTAATTCGTCTACAGCCTTATAACCAGCTTGGATTATATTCAGCTTCTTTTTTTTCACGTCCATATTTAATTGAAATTTCTTTTGTCATGACTCTATATAGTCTTTCTTCGTTTATAATAAACTCATACTCGCTCCAAGGTGTAAAACCTACTTTATCACCTATATTTATAAAATCACTATTATCTTTATATTTTATAATGCCCTGTAAAGATTTTTCCTTATCAATAGAATATTCATTATCATTCTTTAAAGGCTTTACAAAACAATAGCCATCAGCTGCCTTCCAATTATTATCTTTTTTATATAAGAATATTTGATCTGGGTAACAGAAATATTTATCATTTTTAAAATAATCTTTACTATTTCTTTCATTCCCTTTAACATCATTCCATCTTCTAAAGATATTATGATGAACTATTACTTCATCACCTTTTTCTATATTAGATTTAAATAATGAGGGGGTTTCTAATACTATAGCACTACGACTTACAAAAAGATGATTACTAAATTCTGTATTAAGTATAAGTTCTTCATCACCTATTTTCTTAATATTGTCGTATCTATTGTTTTTAGGCTTTATTAAATAAGAATGTAATGGTTTCATTAATATTCAAGGTTATATTCCACTGATATAGCCATATTCTTATTAAAGTCTTTCCAAGGTAGAACATCATTATTTTTTTTGATAAATATAGAAAACTTTAACTCATCTTCTAATATATCACATATTATATGCCCTCCATAAACTTCTTGGCCTACAGCATAATGCATTGCATCATTTTTATAGTCCTTACCAACACTAATCTTTCTTATCAGTTTGCTCATCTGCCTCTTTTATTTCTGTAAGAACCCCATCCTTTACATTTATACTAACATGCCCGTACGTATCTTTTAATTCTACTTGTATATCACGCAGATTTAGTTTAGCTACGTTATAGGATTGTAGTAAATTATTTTTTTCTATCTCGGAGGCACCCACCTTATATTGTAAATCAGTAAGAATGCTTATTTTAGCTTGTAAATCTTCAAGCTCTTTGTCTGTTATTTTCTTTGTTTTTTTATTCATTTTTATTTAATTTAATTTAACTTATTATTTAATCTCTTTGATATAGACCTATTCTAGATACTCTGGGATGATGACCACTAATTGCACTACCCTCGACCCACCTCCAATATCTATGAGCTCCTTTACTAGTTACATTAGCATCAGTTTCAGATGCGTAATTTGCTGAGTTTTGAATAGCACAAGCGGTATTATTACTTATTGAAGTAGTATAAGCTGTTGTCCAATTCGAATTGTCATCACTATACTCAATTGTTATATTAGCAGCACGTACGCTCCCCCCGTACGATGAATATATATAACCTCCTTTAATATATACTGCTGATCCCAAATCATCAGATACTGTTCCGACGCTATAAGTACCACTATCACTACAATTATCTGATACATATACAACAATATCAACAGCAGAGTATGTCTCTGCAGAACTATAACCATAGAATTCACTTAAAGCATCAGGCACACTCTCGCCTGCTGAAGCTGATAAAGTTCTTAAACTAACATCAGTATCAGTATTATTACCTTCTATTTCGTTATTAACATCAGCACGTAATTTTATTTCTCCACTTCCTGTTATTGCCATAGTTTATAAATTTATTAATTTTTATTACACTCGCATTTACTAAGTCTTTCTTCAAGTTCTTTGACAGATTCTATAAGAAGTCCAACGATCCCATTATAATCAACTGTTTTAAAAGTATCTTTCCCATCTAAAGTTTCTTGCTCTCCAACTAATGATGGCATAATTTTTTCTATATTTTGAGCAATAACACCCCCAGAAGGTTTGTTATTCCTTTTATAATTAAATGTTACACCATTTATTTGTTTTAATTTATCAATAGCTCCTTCTATAGGGGATATATTTGTTTTAATTTTTTCATCAGAAGCAATTGTTGTAGAATATCCAACAACATCACCATCAACATGTAAATCTCCATCTGCTTCTAATCTCATTTCATTATTACCATTTACATAAAAATCTGTTTGTGTATTTGCAGTAAATTGTATATAATCTCCTGTATCAATTCCAAATTTACCACCAGCTGCATAAACATTACCTGCAATAGATGTTGTTGATGCTGCACCAGCTCCTATAGTAACGTCTACTTCCCCATCTGTTGCATGCTCTCCTTCTAGTACAAGACCAGCGGTCAATGCTGTAGTTGTGCCATCGCTTTCTGCTACATAGAATGATAGTTTCCCTGCTTCGTCTGTATTATCTGCTTCGGAAACTTCTGCTACTATCTTTGCAAAACTAGTTTGAGTTTGACCAGCGTCATCAGAAATAAACTCAATAGTTCCAATATCATCCCCATCTGCTCCTGCTGCGCCTTTATCTTTTATAAAATGTAAACGAGATCCGTTAGCGTCGTTTGTTGTATTCTTGATAACTACTAATGGGTCTGTTGAATTAGCAGAACTAAATGTTGCTGTATCTCCTGAAAATGCAACATCTGCTGAAAATGTTTTAGCTCCACTGAATGTTTGTGTACCACTTAAATGAGCTGTATCTGAATCAAGATAAGCTGATGCAATTGCCGTACCTTGCCAAACGCCCGTGCCAATTGTACCAAGACTAGTTATTGTCCCTAATACAAAATCCAACGTATTGTCGCTATCATCATATGTAACTGCAATACCAGTTTCTGTATTACTAGTTACCATAGCCCCCACAGTATCAGCAATTGTTTCTGCTAAAGTTACTCCAGCTATTGTAATAGCATCTGCTTCCACGGTACCATCAAAATATGCATCCTTAAATTCCAATGCGTCAGTACCTAAATCTACAATAGCATTACTGCCCGGTGTTAAAGCACCATCAGTAAGTATTAGTTGTTTTTCATTGCCTGCATAAAAATTAATTGTATCAACTGTTTCAAAGTCTATTTTTGTTTGATCGTCCTCTCCTATCTTTATATCTGTTGCTAATAAAGATGTAATATTAGTTTGTGCTGCTGCTGCTGTAGCTGCTCCACCTGCTGCTAAAGTAACATCACCACTTATATTTCCAAATATTGCGTCTTCTAAATTAGAAGCTGTCATTGATTTAAGATTACCAGAATCCGATGTATCTGATAATATTACTAAATCATCTTGTGCAAAGTCAGTTATAGCACTTGCTAGTGAATCACCATCAAGCTTATCCATATCTATAGCTGCCCCAGATGCTATTGAAGCATTGACTACTGCATTAGATGCTAATTCATCTGCCCCTACTGCATCATCTGCAAGCTTTGCTTGTGTTACCGAATCATCTGCTAATACATTAGCTGTTACTTTTGTTGTTGCCATTTATTAATTATTTATTCTGTTATTAAATCCCATTCCTGATTATCTTCATCCCAAGTATACCTCTCCCCATCATCAGGATATTCTACAGGCGCTTGCCATATAAAATCTCCATCTAAACTCCAGCTTGGATATGGTTTAGGTGTATAAAAAGCATTATTATCTGGATCCCAAGTAAATCCTATACCTGCAAAATTATATCTTATATTACTATTATAAGATGTTTGTACCCAATTTCTGTGTCCAAATATTGATTCACAAAAATTAATACCTTTTTCTTCTGATTCCTCTGCACCATTTAATAGTTCATTATTATGAACAACTATTACCTGTGTTACTATATTATCTTCGTTTATTTCTGCAAAATGTGCCATTTTATTTATTATTTATTATTTATTTAATTTTAACTATGTACGTAAGTACCACTTCCAGTATATTTTAATACTGTATAACTTCCGTCTGTTGTTACTGTTGGCGAACCTGTTGTTGAGCTTGAATATTCAGATGTAAGTAATCTTAAAATTACTACCCCTGAGCCACCATCAGCACCTTTAGTACCAGCAGCACCTCCACCACCTCCTGCACCGAGATTAGCTGTTCCTACGACAGGTGCAGTATTATCTCCCTCTGCTCCTGCTCCACCACCACCATCACTACCTGGAATAACTGTTTGTCCTGCTGAAACTCCTCCACTTCCACCACCTGCATAAGTTACTGAACTTCCTGTTATATTTATTGCTAATCCATCACCTCCAGTACCTTGACCATCTGTACCTCCTGCTTCAGAGGCACCTCCACCTCCACCACCATTATTATCTCCACCTGTAGTACCGCTTTCACCGGCATAACCTTGACTACTTGTACCAGCTCCACCGGCTTGATTGTTATATCCACCTCCACCACCAGAACCCCCAACTCTTCCTGAAGGGTTTCCAGATTGTCCTACACCTCCTCCACCACCTACAGTGGAAAGAGTTGTTAAGCCTGTGGCTGCTATTGAAGAAGCGCTTCCATCACCACCTAATGTCCCATCACCGGAACCCCCAGCTCCTATTGTAATTGTATATGTGACAGCAATTAAAGGTAGTTTATTTTCGTTACTTGCTCCTCCACCTGATGTGCTACCATAAGATGTACGAAGTCCACCAGCACCACCACCACCAGAGTTAGATTCACCACCACCTTCTCCACCACCTGCTATTACAAGAAAGTCTATTCCATTGTTTCCGTGATAATAATTTCCTGTTCCTGTATATTTTAATATTGTATCGTCTCCTGAAGTTGTTACTGTTGGTGAGCCAGATATTATACCACTATAGTTAGTAGTTGGTAATCTTAATATTGCTAATCCTGAACCACCACTTCCAGTAACACCTGCACTAGTTCCACCTCCACCACCACCACCGGCAGCACCTGTATTAGTTGTTCCACTTGCACCTGCATTTCCGTTTGCAGTTCCACCTGTTGAACCTGAAGCCATATTAGAAGACCCAGCACTATCTCCAGTCGTAGCACCGCCTCCACCTCCACCAGCATAAATTACTGATGAACCTGTTATACTTACAGCAAGTCCATTTCCACCAGCACCACCAGCTGAAGCATCAGCTTGTCCCCCTGCTCCTGCTGCTCCTCCACCACCTGAACTTGATCTTGTTGTTCCTGAAGTTGTTACAGCACCAGCCGCATATCCTTGTCCAGTTGTACCTACAGCAGTAGCTCCCCCTGAATCAGTAGCATTTGCACCACCAGAACCATAAGTTCCATCTCCTCCATTTCCTAGAGTACCTCCTAACCTTGAACCACCTCTACCACCTTTATAAGATGTAATGGTAGTTAAACCTGATGCTGCAATAGAACTATCATTACCATCTATTCCTACTGCATAAAAACCAGTGCCTACTGAAGTATTTGAACCTCCAGCACCAACTGTAAGTGTATAAGTTACATTTGCTAATGTTATTTCTGATTCATTATCTGCACCACCTCCTGATGTATCACCATAGGATGTTCTTAATCCACCTGCACCTCCTCCAGCACCACCAATTCCACCGGATCCATCACCATAACCTCCTGAACCTGTTGCACCACCTGCTATTACAAGAAAATCGGCTACTGCATCTGCTGCTACTAAAGATCCAAAATTTATTGCTTGTCCAAACATTAACTTGCTATTTGAGAAATACTATACCAGAATTCTGTTGCAGCAACACATGTAATTTGATAAAAGTTTTTCTTTGAACTTGTATCATCATAAGTTCCTGCTATTTTATTAAAAGTTCCTCCTGAACCAGCTACTGTCCAAGTGTCTGCAGTATATGAGCTTCCTGCTCCTGTTACAATCATTGTTTTAGTAACTCCGATTTGAGCATTTGTAATATTAAATGTTGTGTTTTGGTCTGGTGTTAATGTAAAAACTTGTGCTGCTGCAAAACTTACATCTACTGATGCTTCTGCACTTAAAGCGTCTAATGTTGTAAATTCATTTGCTACTTTAGCATAAGAAACTGCATCATCTGCAATATGTGCTGTATCTATAGAACCATCTGCGTAGTGTTCTGAATCAATGGCATCATCTGCAATATGTGCGTTATCAATACTTCCATCAGCGTAGTGTTGACTATCAATAGCGTCATTAGCTATATAACCACTTGCTATAGCTGTTCCATTCCAAACCCCTGCACTAATTGTACCTAGTGTAGTTATTAAACTACCACTTACTATATTTGTTCCGCCTACTGTAATTGCATCAGCCTCTACAGTTCCATCAAAATATGCGTCTTTAAATTCTAAAGCATCAGTTCCTAAATCAACTATTGCGTTTGAAGATGGTGTTAAAGCACCATCGGTAAGAGTAAGTTGGTCTTCACCGCCTGCTCTAAATATAATATTATTATCAGTAGCAAAATCTATATCATTATCTGCATCTCTACCGATAACAAGAGATGTATTTTTAACTGATGTAATTCCTGTCTGTGCTGCATCCATATTAATAACAGAACTTGATGCCGTTAATCCTGTACCAGCAAATAATGTTGCAACATCTGCAATAGCTTCTTTAGCATGTGTTCCTGTTGCTCCTCCATCTAAGAATAAGATATAATCTCCATCTGCAATTGCTGCTTCTCCTGCTTCTGTTAAATCTACATTAAATGTTACATCTCCTGTTCCACCACTAACATCCATTAATGTTCCAGCTACTGCGGATTGTACCAGATTACTATTACTAACGCTTATCATATGATATGCTTCAACTTTAGAACCATTTGGTACATTAGTATCAAAAGTAAGTGTTGTACTAGATACAGAATACGTGTTATGATGCTGATAAACACCATCCATGTATACCATTAAATTATTTTCATTAGTACAAGCTGTACTTAATGTATAAGCTGCTGTACTACCGTCCCCTGTAAATTCATCAACTTCTACTGTATTTGCCCCAGCATTTATTGTTATTGTGTCATTACTTGCATTTGTTGTTATAGTTGTTCCTGTCCCCGCTGCAAATGTTAATGTATCTTCTACTCCATCTGCTACTACATCAGATTGTCCTGATACCGAAATTGTTTTAAATACATTTCCACCGGCAGTTCCCCAACTTAAGTTCCCAGAACCATCTGTCTTAAGTGCAGTACCATCTGTACCATCAGCTGAAGGTAATACCCATATTTGATCTCCTGATAAAGCCGGAGCTTCGAATCCAATATAGTTAGCCCCTTCGTAAAATCTTAATTCATCATTATCCCCATCTAACGAAAGATTACCATCAATAGTAACTGCGCCATCAACATCTAATGTGGTTAATGTTCCAAGTGAAGTAATGCTAGTTTGTGCTGCGGTAGTTACCGTAGCCGCAGTACCAGATGTATTACCTGTTACGTCACCCGTTACATTACCCTCTAAGTTTGCTACCAGAGTATCTACTGCATATCCTGTACCACTTGTGTTTACTACTGTTGTTGGGGCCGCTTGTAAACTTTTAAATAATTTCCATTTACCGCTATCACTTGCATCTCTAAATAATCCTGCATATAAATCCTGTGATCCTGATGTATCATATAATCCATAGAATCCTAAATCTACAGTATCTGAAGAATTATTACCACTTCCTAAAATTATAAGAGGATCTTCTACACTTAGTGTTGCTGTATTTACAGTAGTTGTGTCTCCTGATACTGTTAAATCACCTGATACTGTTAAATTTCCACCTACTGCAATATTACCTGTTGTAGTAACAGTATCTATATATGAATCTTTAAAGTATAAACTAGAAGTTCCTAAATCAACATCACTATCTGTAGTTGGTTTTAAAACCCCGTCATCTAATTGTATTTGTGATGTTCCATCAATATCAAAAATTATACTATTATCAGTACTAAATTTTATTTGGTTATCAGCATCTCTTCCTACAACTAAACTTGTATTTAGCATAGATACCTGTTCGGTTAATGTAGTGTCTAAATACTGCGAATCAATAGCAGTACCTTGCCATACCCCTGTTGCGATAGTACCAAGGATTGTAATTCCACTGCTTGAACCAACATCTAAATGTGTTGCAGCCCCACTCCCATCAGCAATTACTATATAACCATCGGTTTCTCCAGATAATCCAGTACCACCATAATCTATTCCTACTAGACTAGCTTGCCAAGTACCTGTAGTAATTGTACCTACGCTTGTAATTTGTGTTTGTGATGCATCTACACTTAAAACCGAGCTAGACGCTGTTAATCCTGTGCCCGCAAATAATGTGGCTATATCAGCTAATGCATCTTTTTTAGTTTCCGAAGAAGCTGATGTATCTAAAAAAAGTACATAATCGCCATTGGCTATAGCACTTTCTGTTGCAGTCCAAGTAGGAGTTTCAATACTGGGTGATGTTAATGTTTTATTGGTAAGTGTATCTGTTGTTGCTTTACCTACTAATGTATCTGTTGCTGATGGAAGGGTAAGTGTTACGTCAGCTGTTGATGCAGGGCCTATTAATGTCACTGCATTTGTTCCATTATCCGTATCCTCTTTAAATAAAATGCTACCCGCAGCACTGGAAGATCCAGATAATACGGGTGCTGTCAATGTTTTATTGGTAAGTGTTTGAGAACCAGTAAGTGTTGTTACAGTACTATCTATAGTAAGAGTTGCCTCCCCTGTTGTTGCCCCACCTGATAATCCTGTGCCGGCAATAACCGCTGTTATATCAGCTCCCTCAAGAAGAGCAGTCTTTATAGCAGACATTGTGTACCTTTTGGTTTTACCGTCTGCTGCATTAACTCCTAATAAACTGTCTGTATCAGTTATACTAGTGTCTAGCGAATACGAATCTATTTTAGGCATAGTTTATTTGTTTTGTATTGTTTTAAATTTTTCAGCACCACGTGAACCAAAATAGGCTACATAAACAGTGATAAGTAATGATTTTAATAAATCAACCCATCCACTGTCTACTTCAAAGTCTATTCCAGTACTATCAATAAATATTAATAAAATCATAGAAACAGTTAAAAATATTAAAGCCATTGGCCTTGTATTTTTAGACATCCATGAATCTGATTTCATATCAGAGGACCAACGTTTGGAAACCTCTTGCATTTCAATAGTATCTTGATTTAATAGTGCTAAAGCTTTTTCTTTATCTTCAGCAGGTAGTTCAGGGTCTTTTTTAATTAGATTTTTTACTAATCCCATAATCCCCTTATCCGGAAGGACGTCTCCAAGACTACCTATAATATTAGATCCCGCACCTGCTAAAAACTTACCAACTGCGGTATCTTTTAATTTCTTTTTTTGTTTAGGCATTTTTCTTTCTACCTGTTCTTTTCTTTTTTAAAGATTTTGGTAAATCTTCAATTTGATTACCAACTTCTTTAATAGATGTAGCTACGTCCTTTAACTCTTCTTTGAGTCTGCTAAGTTTATTTACAGCATTAGTATGAATTTCTTCAACTTTATCTTCTACTGAATCAGCAATAAAATCTTTATCTGTATCTTTAATTTTGCCTTTATAAAGCATAACTATATAAACTATAATAGCCAATTGTATTAAAATTATTATTAAATATATATTCATCTTTTTTTATTTTTATATGGAAACATTGTGTTTAAAGCATCTTTTCTGCCTTGACAACCACATGGCCTTTTAAGTCCATCTGATATAGTATCAACCATACTTTTGATACCTGTTTTTTTAGTAATTTTTTCTATTGTATCCCCTAATCCTTTTGATTTCATTTCTTTTTCATGTGTTTAGTTAAACTAGGATAATAATTTTTATATATAAAATCTTTGATTTTTTCTATAAATTTTGATATAATTCTCATTAATTAATATTTAGATGCTGTATTTATTTCGTCTATAGTCTCTTGCATTTCATTTAAATTAACTGGTACTAATAAATCTAATCCAGCTTTAAATACTTTTTCTTTTACACCATCTTTAAATATTATAAGTGTTGGTGCCATTCTTATTTTATATTTTTTTTTAGCCTTTGGGGCTTTTGCGAGATCAACTCTATAGTAAACCGCGTTTTCAATCTTATCCCAGTCAGCAAAACAGTTTACATCATTAAAGGAAGCCCAAAATTCTACAACAATAGGTAACTTATTATCATCTCCAAATGCGTGATTTTCTTGAATTTTTTCTTCGAAATTTGAATCCTCTATCCAATATCTTCCAGGCACTGGAACTTGTGCATTAGTTGTAAATGCAAATAAAAAAGATATAATTGTAATAAATTTTTTCATTAATTATTGTTTTTTAGCAATTTCATATAATCTCTCATCCATCTTATTTAACGTTTCTTTTATCTCCTCGACATCTTCTTGAGTATCCATTATAGTCTGACGTATTAATTCATCTTTCATATCAAATTCCATTTTTGATATTTCTGGTTTTGGTAATTCTTTTGCTAAAGCTATATCTGACTGCATAATAAAATACATACTAGACAGTGATATTACCATACCTATTATTAAACCAATTGTTTTTAAGTCTAATGTTATTTTAGTCTTTTCGCTTATTTCGTTTGCCATTGTATATTTTATTTAAACGTTAAATTAATTCCGAAATTAGTATTATATATTCTTGAATCCCAAAACTTAGTATATTCTCCTTCAATAAAAACGCCAATCGATTTACTTAATTTCCATCCAAAAACCAAACCTATTTGAAAATCATCCCATTGTTCTCCATCTCCTTCTGCATGCATTTTGTTATGACCTTCTGCTTCCCATCCATTTCTATGTAAATAACTATATTCCTCTGCTCCCTTAACATATTTGTGATAAGGTAAAATCCAGTTGGCATATGAATGTAACCAGAATTTAGACTTGTAATGATAGAAATCAGCTCCAATAATAGGTGCTATTTCACCGTATGAAGATAATGTATCATATATTTCATTATTATATCTATTCAATAAACCAGGCATTACTCTATCTCTAAAATCTTTATCTCCATATGCAGCTACAGTGGCTGTTGAATCCATCCAAATCCAATCATAAACTGTCGGTAAACCATCCATACTATATGATGTATAATGGTCTGTATACCCATATTCTTTTCCAAGTGTGTACCAAGGATTTAAAGCATCTCCATTATTGTTAGTTTCATTTAACCATATTTCTACAGGATTGTATCCATAAGGTCTTTCGTGTGTACGATATATAACACCAGCTGAAATACTAAGTTTATCACCAATAGGCAATCTAGCTCTAGCCTCAGCAGAAAAATATTCAAAATCAACATTACCTTGTGATCTTTGTTCTACTTTAGCTATATGATATTTGCCAGTATGTCTTAAAAAATATCTTGTATTTATAAATTCTTCTCCTCGTTCTCTTTCTTTTTCATAATGAATAAGATATTCAAATCCTTTAACAGCAGATGTTGGTGCTGATAAGGCTGTTTGTTTTTCTATATTGCTATCACCTGTCCAAAAATTTCCAGGTTTAACCTCATAGTCAAATCTTGCTAATTTTCTAATACCTATTCCATACCTATAATCAAAAGGGTGGTGAACTGTGTTGTCTAAAACAGTTGGTATTGCGTATAAGTTATCTGGATTTGTTCTAATGAAGTAACTAGGTTCTGTAGTATCATAGGCATTACCTATGTTCCCAGCTATATAAAATGTTCCGTATTTAAGAAAATCCTTATATACATCTTCAAGGAACTGTGCATTTATGCTACTATAAAGCAGTAACATTAATGTTGTTAATAGTACTCTCATAATACGTTATTTTTTTTTGCCTAAAACAATATTTAAAGCGTGTTTTTTATTTTTTTTGTAATGTTCTGTTTTCATCTTTCTGGATCTTTTAGCATATCATCAATCGCTTTATTAAAAACTTTATCAGTATATGTTTTATTTTTATAAAAAACATTTTTTTCGGATATAGGTATGTCTTCATAACCTAAAAGAATATTATATATTCTAGTTATCATCCTTTTGCATTTAAATGAAGTGTGAAATATACTATATTTAATTGTAGTTCCGTTACGGTTTCTCCATATATCAATCCAGCCCTCTTTTCTGAGTCTTTCCCATCGGTTTTTATCCCAACTAATTATATATGTACCGTTAATGTAGTCATTACGTGTAAATCTACCGATGCAATCGAAATGTATAAGTAATTCTAAGTCTGCATCTTGCAATTTATTTGTTTTACACGCCCATTTCCTTACCAGCCTATAATATTTGAGTATATTTAATTCACGTAAGTCCGCGGCTGTTAATTTCATATAAAAAAAAGACCTACAGGCCCAGCTCGTGAGCCTGTGTAAGGTCTTAAGTAATTATTAAGCGTCTAATGCAATAGTACAACTAAGAATATCCGGGTGAGCGAATACAGAGTTTACATCATCACATATAACGACAAATGTATCACCATTTGGATGCGCATTGATTTTTGCTACGATACCTGCCATTACGGCTTTTTCAGTATCAGCAGTACAAGTTAATGTAACAACATCAACTGAAGCTGCTTGACCATCTCCCAGACTTCCTGGTGAAAATTTCACAAGTACAGCTCCGTCACCTGCACAAGTAACTGATTGTAGTCTTTCGACTGGGTACATAGCTGCATCATCAGCTGCATCTATAAAAGCTAAATATTTATTCATTATTTTATATTTAAAATGTTAAACAAAAATTATTGGTTAGTATTTCAGTAACCGTTTAAGGCTTCTAGTTCATGATTTTTGGTATTTGGTATTTATCCGACTAACACAACATATTATTGTTATGATAGTATTTTTTATATTATGAGTCCAGAGTTATACTAGAACAAGCTGTAATATTTGGTAATCCTTTATTAATTTGGTCATCGTATACTACAGTATAGTTTTCAACTGAAAGACCTCTTTGCCCTAATTTTATTGCATTCATTATACTAATCATTACTTCTTTTTCTTTATTAGCAGTTATAGCTAATGTAACATAATCTACAGAAGATGCTTGACCATCGCCTATGCTCCCTGGAGTAAATTTTAATAATAATACACTATCTGCCTTACAGGTTATAGATTGTAATCTACTTGCTGGAAATGCTGCGCTATTATCAAAAGCTACAACAAAAATTAAATAATGTTCTGAAGTAATTTGGTGATCTAACCGGTACTACTAAAGTTCGGTTGGGTTTTTTCGAACATAAGAATCAATTAAACTTAAACCTGATGGTACAGCCTATGAATTTGCAAGAGGCTAAAGATTTCGAAATGGAATATATGAAGGAGCATAGAGATGCGACAAACAAGAAATAGTGTAAGCAGCAAAGAGCTTAGATCTATAGACAACCACATCAAGTTAATAACTACCATCTTATCAGAGGTAAAAGAGCTGTTAGTAGATACTAAAAGCGATAGCATCAATTATTATAATGAAGTACTACGTTCAGCTAATACCAACACAACCGAGTTAGATGAGGAGGAAGGATAATGAAGACGTATCCAAGAACAGAAGAATATCAATATATTTGTCCTGAAGGATTTGCAGAGGCACCAACACTCACATCTTTGATGTGGGAGGTATTTAAACACCGGTGTTGGCACTTATGGAATCATGGAAAGTGGGTAGACTGATGATAGATGTATATGAAATAACGAAAGAGCAGCTTTCTAGGATGATAGATGTAGATGAAGATTGGTTGATTGAAGCATTTGATGTTGATGAGGATGCTATTGTAGAATACAAAAAAGCAATTCAATATTGGATTTCAACCGATCTCGGTAAAAAGAAAAAAACTCGAAGTGAATTTACAGAAAAACGAACAGGAGCGTTTAAAGGAAGAAGAAGCGCAAGGGTAGTCAGAGGAAACATTAATGGCTGATTTAGAACATTTTTATACATCAGAGGTAACTAATAAGTCTGGTTACAAGTCTGAAGTGTTTTGGACAGATTATGAAGAAGAGTTATATAATGACGGTGACATTTCAGAAGTCGCTGTGAAAGGGATTACAAAGAAAGGACGCAAATTTAGAGGTGTGGCGAATTTTATTAAAGATAATCTAATAGCTGTCACCTGGATCCAACCTGTAATGTCTAGAGGTTGGCATCCGGTACATGAATAAAAGGCTGTCGTCTCACGTGAAATTCGATAGGCAGTATTTTAAGAAGAAGGCAAATCCAAAAGCTGACGTTAAAAACGTGACGAAATGTTGCGGTCAAAGTTTGGATCGGAAAGGGCTAAAAGTTAACAGGAAGGCAGATATGAAATTAATTGAAGATCACATAGAAGAGCATCTAAGGATTCATTCTTCAGTGAAAAACATTAAACTTAACAGTTGCTCTAATTGTAAACGTCTAATAGGCTATATCAGTGAGTTATATGAAAGAGATGAGGAGAGGTAGCAGTAATGTTATATTTTGTTTTAGGTGTACTAGCACCTATATTCTTAAATTTATTACATACAGTAGCTGGAATTTATATAGTAGTTGTGAGAGGTAATACGATATCACTTGGATTCAGTGCAATGGGATTTTTGACTAAGACTATTGGGATGCTATTCTTAACTTGGTTAGGTGTTAGCTATTTCGAATTAAATTTTAGACTCTATATACCAGTACTTAGCTTCTTTTGGTTTTTTACTCACATAGTAGAAGCATTTGTCATACAGCATTATATGAAAAAAAATATACCTGAATGGTTACAAAAATTACAAATACAATAGGAGGCACCATGCCAATGACTAAAAAACAATATTTAGAACAAACTGTTATGTGTGATGAATGGGGAAGACCACCATCACTAGCGGATGTTCCACTAACATATATGAAGCGTTCAGATG
>Ga0080013_1001966_pt1 | contig 25595 bp, 11 predicted proteins | sample ETNvirenome_6_85_FD_69236 | JGI IMG/M metagenome (GOLD analysis project Ga0080013, IMG submission 69236) | Marine viral communities from the Pacific Ocean - ETNP_6_85 (SPADES assembly) (version 2) | ecosystem: Environmental > Aquatic > Marine > Oceanic | place: Pacific Ocean | collected 2013-06-19
CAAGCTTCGTAAAAATTTACCAGAGCACAAAGCTTTAATAGAGCAGGCTGATTATTTTGACGAAAGCAAGATGCAGTATTTTCGAAAAAAAGTTCTAGACATGGGCAACGATAATATTCGCAGTAATGACGATGACCTGGAAAAATTCACAATAGAATTTGAGTTTAAAAATTAAAAAAATATTATAATATAAAAACAAGGCATGAAAGAAATATATAGTTTTACGGTGGAGCTGGAAAAAAAGTCTTCCATAGATGTTGAAAAAATTATTGTAGACGAAAAAACTGGCAAAAACCAGAAGGTCAAGGTTCCTAAAGAGGTTATCGAGAAACATCCTTACAGGATCATCTTACGCGAGCCAAATCGTCGAATGATCGAAGAAGCCGATATGGAGTACAGTATTGAGATGAGCAAGTGCGTTAAAAAGGGTATTCTTACAAAAGCAATGCTCGCAAACAAGTATACTGATTCTGGCGGGTTAATCGCGGAAGGTGACGCAAGGACAATTGCAAAGCAATACACGCGACTCGGAGAGCTTGAATCAGAGTTCACTAGACTCTCCACGAAAACAGGCAAAAAAACAAAAGAAAACCAGAAGAAAATTTCTGATATACTTGCAGACCTTGGAGAGCTAAGAAGAAATATTGTAGATCTAGAGGGCGTTTACGCTTCGTTGTTTAATCATACGGCCGACACAAAAGCGCAAAACAGGGTTATTTTGTGGTACGTTCTTAATTTGACTTATTTTGTCGAGGGAGACTCTGACGAAGCAGAGCCAGAGCCATTCTTCAAAGGAGAAGATTTTGAAGAAAAAGAAAATTATTATTATACGCTTGATGAAACTAATGATCACTTATATTCATTGATTCAAGGAAAAGTCGCTACGTTTTTAAGTTACTGGTATTTTTCCACAGCAACCGAAAGAGAAGATTTTGAAAAATTAAATGAAGATATTGAATCAGGCAATGTTTAATGGATTCGACTTCATTCAAGATATCGGTTTTAAAGAGAATCTTAAGAGACGTTACTCGCGGGTTTAGTTTAACTCATTACAAAGGAAAGAGAATTTATGTAAAACATCTTGGCGTAATAGACCAAGTTGATATTGACGATTATCGCGAAGAACATTATGCTCGAGCAAAAGAACGCGGAATTCCAACCGAAAAAGAAACTTTAGAGCTTCTAATCGAAACTGGAGAGTGGAGCGAAGAACAAGAGCGAGAAATTGACCAAACGGAAAAATATATCACTCGGTTGATTGAAAATAAGTCTGGCATGTATCTTCAGAGCCAGTTAGACAGTCAAGAAAAGGCAATCGAAGACGAAAGAAAGGCTCTTGTTGAAAAAGTGGCTATACGCAGATCTTTACTAGGTAACACTTGCGAAGAATACGCAGACAAGCGATGCATTGACCTGTATGTAATAAGGAGTTTTTTTAAAGATGGGGATTTTCAGGAGTCACAATTTAGTCAAGAATCTTTTGACGACTTGAATCAAAGCGATCTAAAATGCGTCACTTCTCTTTATGATGAACTGTTTGGAACGTTTACTGAGGAAAATTTTCAAAAATTAGTCATTGAGGATTTTTATTCCACATATCTGCAAGCGTGCGAAAAGCCCATAGATTTTTTTGGAATACCAACGTTGGAATTAACTCATTATCAATTAAGGCTTTACTCGTATACGGTTTTGTTTAAAAATATATTTAATTCTGGAGAGGAAGTGCCGTTTAAGATAAGAAAAAATCCGCAGAAAATACTTGACTGGGCCAGAAATCCAAAAGGAAGAGAAAAGGCTCGCGAGGTTATGGAAAAGTCCACAGAAGGTGGAGCTGGCCTTTTTGGTGCAACCAAGGAAGACCTGGATACTCTTGGCGTGGAAACGTCTGGTCCAGGCACGGTTTCCCTAGAGGAGGTGGCAAAAAAGAAAGGCGGAAGCTTGACTATGAAAGATTTGATGGAATTAAGCGGCGTTTAGGCTAAACAGTTATTTTTTTTGTGTAATTGCATATAAGGATAATTGTAGAAATGGCCAAACCTATTATAATACCAGTCAAGGCGGACGAAAGGATGCTTTCGTCCTCGATAGAAAGAGGAGCAAGCACCGCATTCAGAAAATTAGGTTCTTCGTCGCAAGCGGTTGCGCCTTTAGGCAGAATGATGGGAAAAATCCGCGCAGACGCGGATGAGTTTACAAAATCGATTGAAGCTTCAAATGCTCGTGTTATTGCCTTTGGAGCCAGCGTTGGTGTTATCAACGGAATTAGCAATGCATTTAAAAAACTGGTTGAAACAACTGTTCGGGTTGAAAAAGTCTTAACTGATGTTAATGTTGTTCTTAATACCAGTTCCGCAAATCTTCAAAAATTTGGAGACGGACTTTTCAAAGTCGCAAAAAATACTGCTCAAAGTTTTGACGTGGTTGCAGAGGCTGCTTTAGAGTTTTCACGACAAGGTCTTGGCCTAGAGGAAACTCTTAGGAGAACAAATGACGCATTAATATTAACCCGACTCACTGGGCTGAAGGCAGCAGACTCCGTTAAAGGTTTGACCGCAGCAGTCAATGGCTTCGCAAAAGCTGGACTCACAACAACAGAAATTATCAATAAACTGGCTGCAGTTGACGTTCAGTTTGCCGTGAGTGCTGATGATTTAATTGATGCGCTTAGCAGAACTGGAGCTGTAGCACAACAGGCAGGAATGAACTTGGACGAGCTCGTCGGCATGGTAACTGCCGCACAGCAAACAACCGCACGAGGTGGCGCGGTTATTGGTAACGCATTCAAAACGATATTCACAAGAGTTCAAAGGCCAGAAACATTAAAGACTTTACGCTCTCTAGGTATTGCGGTAGACGACACCGCAGGAAAAAGCTTAGCTGCTGGGAAAATTTTACAAAACCTTGCGAAATCTTATGATTCGCTTTCTCAATCTGCAAAGACCACGGTTGATCAACAGGTAGCTGGCGTGTTCCAGATCAATATTTTGAAAGCTGCGGTTGGAGATCTAACCAAGCAAAATAGCTTGGCTTCAAGGGCAACTCAAATTTCGGCAACAGCAACTGACCAGGCGATTAGAAAAAACGAACAACTAAACCAAACAATCGCAGCCCTTACTACTCAAAGCGGCCTGGCGTTAGAGGAGCTTGCCAAGAAAATTGGCGATATTGCTCTTGCTCCAGGCATGAGAGATTTAGTTCAGAGCTTTAAAGGTATTGTTGAAGCGATCACTGGCGGATTAGATGGAGAAGGAACGGGTTCAAAATTTGCACAAGGATTGCTAAAAGGAATCGGAAATATTATAACTGGCCCAGGCTTGGTTGTTATTGGTGGAGTATTTTTAAAGCTGTTCAAAGATTTGTCTGTATTTGGCGTAAAGAGTTTGAGAAATTTACTGGGATTGAACAATGCTGCAAAGCAGCAGGCTGCATTACAGCAGGGTATCGGACAATTATTGGCAAAAAATGTTGCGTATGAGCAAGCGATGGTGGCGGCGGCAGGAAATGTTGCAAAGCAATCTGCAATCACACAAGGCTTTTTGGCAAAAGAAGTTGCGCTAAGACAAAGCAATTTAGCTTTAACTGGCGCGATGGGCACGAGTATGTTCGGTGCAGGGTTCAGAGTCGGTGGCGCTGGCGCGTTAACTGCTAAGGGCGGTGCGGCAGCTAGAGCTGTCAAGGGCGTTCCTGGGTTCGCACCAAATGTTGGCGACATTATCGGCGGCAACACTTTACACATTGGTGAAACTTTTCCTTTGTCAAGTCCAGAATTAGGAATAGGTCAGACAGGTAGCAAAGGACAGTCTTTATCAAAACTAGGGTTACAAAAAGTTCGTGTTAGCAATTTTCTTAAAGAAATAGACGTTGCCGACACCAGAGCGGCACTTCAAGCTCACTTTGCAGAAAAGGGAATAACACATCTACAGGGCAATGTAGGCGCTGCTCCAAATATGACCTCTCAAGGTCCTGATTTTATTGATAGAGTTTATGGCCATGGCGTCGGTAGAAACGCTGAGTGGCTGAAGGATTCAGGGTACAGCGGTAAAAGCGGCGTAGCACAATGGAACTCAGTGCTCGACGACGCAAAGCATATGATGGCTAACAGGCAAGGCTTTGCGGGCAACCCAGTTAGCGCGATGAATCAAGCCATGAGGGAAAATAATGTTCCTAACAAAGTATCGCTAGAAACAAAGTTCAACTCAGGGCCTGTAGAGCTAGAAATGGCCAAACAAATAAAGGGCACGCAAATAAATTCCGCCAATTGGATTGCAGATATAGGGTATGGAGACGGCATGTACTCAGAATCTAAAAATAGAATGTTTAGCACTGAGAGCGGCACGGGAAAAAATGTAAAGTTCAGGCCGCATAGGATAAACATGGCTTCATTGTTTGCAAAAAGCTTTGCTGCGAAAGAGGGATTGCACAACATGATGCCTAAAGGAGTGCAGACTGGATTACGTGCATTGCAAAGCAATTATATGTCAATGACAGGCTCGCCGCAACCTGCTGCAGGCAAAGGGTGGTTCAGCTTGTTCTCAAAGATGAGAAAGGCAATTCCTGGCTTTGCACCAATTGGAGACGCAATCGCAAGAGAAAAAAAACAAGTCGGCTCAATGTTGGGAATTTCTCCGTCAAGCGTACGCACTCGAGTCATACAAAACACATCTCTGCGCAGTTCGCATAATCCACAAGGGTTTGGGGTTATCTCTCCCACGATTGGTCAAAGAAGCTTTAAAGATGCCGCGCGAATGCACAGAGGGGAAAATTTAAAAACAACAAATCTACCAAACTTTGCAGGTTTAAATTTACCAAAACCTGGAGATTTATCTAACGTACTCGGGATAGGCGGGCAAAAACCAATTCCAACAATTCTATCTCAAATAGACCCAGTCGCGCAAAGGAAAATAACTGACTCGATGTTCCGCGGAACTCAACAGGCTAGATTAGACATAGCATTTCAGAGAGCACTCGATCAAGCCGAACGAAAATCAAGAGCTAGAGCGGCAAGTTTAATGCCAAGGGGCGGCCCAGCTACCTTCGCTGGCGGAGGCGGCAGTGCAGGCGGCGCAGTAGCAGCCCCACGAGCTAGCGCTTTTTCAAGGGTTTTGGGCGGAGCGCAAACGGCTGGCAGAGGGGTAGCGGCAGCTGGCAGAGGGGTATCGGCTGCAGTTGGGGGCGCCATAGGTCACCCAGCGGCACAAGCGATGATGTTCGCTCCGTTTATTCATCAAATGGTTCAAGGGTTCACGCCTCAGCCTACTGGCCAAGAAAGATTTTTTATGACCCCTGAACAAAGGAAAAAAAGGGGAGCTCCTTTTGCCAGAACAGAACAAGCGGCGAGCAGTGGTATGAAGGGAGCAGCAATGGGCGGCGGAGCAATGATGGCTCTTGATGCTGCATTACTTGGATTAGCGTTACTCGAGCCAACGCCAGGTGGAGAGTTGGCTTTTGCAGCAAGAATGGCTGCTAGGGGCGCAACAGGAGTCGGCAAGCTCGGAGATATGTCTAGGCTTGGTCGCGCGGGTGCGCAATTCGGCTCTAGGGGCGGAGCTGCGGGCGTGAGCGGTCGAGTGATGACGGGCGGGCTAGTCGCTGGCGGCATAGGTTATGGTTCAGGATTTTTCAGCAACGCACAAGGAAAGCCATTTTTAAGCAGGGACGAGTTCTCACAAGCAGGGCAGTTTCTCAGCGAAAGGGGCGCAGAGGAAACTGGAAAACTGAGTTCGATACGAGATAACCTGATGATTGCAGGAGACGTGTCTAGCAATGAAATCGAAAGGCTTGCAGCAAATACAATGATCCAACAGTCAATGGCTCAAATCTCTGATCCAGGGACTCGTAAAAAAATAGCTGGGATTTTGAGTTCTGGGAAACCTAGGGAAGAAAAAAGTAAACAAATATTAAAAATACAAACAGAATTTGCTGAGAAAAATGCCGCAAAAGCTGCAGTATTCGCAGGAGCGTCAGCATTAACAAACATGCCTGGCGCAGAAAATCCTGAGGCGCAAAATCTTGCAGCTTCTGGTTTGGCTAGTATGTTTATGGGGATGCCTGAAGCCAAGCGAAAAGGTTTTAAGGAAAAATTATTAACTGGTCCTACGGGGGATACCGACCTCCTTCTTCAATCAAGTCATCTGCAAGATTTAGGAATATTTAGGCGAAGAAGCTTAATTGGAATGGGAAATATAGATAGTGCCAGAGAAGATTTTGAAAGTGGGGATTTTGACAAAATGATGGAAACTATTAATAAGGGATTAGGGGGCCAACAGACCGAAGGCAAGCTTAAAATTAAAAAATTTATTTCCGATACTGAAACCTTGGCTAAAGATTTGTTTCCAAAAAACGAAGAGGCACAAAAACAATTTATAGGAGCTTTGTTGACAAATGAAGAATTAGATAAATTGTATAAAGAAGGCATCTTGAAGAGGGGTGAAGTGTTTGAGAGAATAAACGCACAGCTACAAAGAGCCTTAGGGATGGCTAAAGACTCAAAAACAGTTGTTAAGCCTTCCCAAACGGAAATTAACAATTTTCAAAAACAACTAGACACAAGAAGAGCTCTTGAGAACAGGCTGTTCCAGGCCGACCTAGTAAGAACCGCAGGCATAAACGCAGGAGCAAGAGGCGTTACCGCTGGAACTGGCTCCATCAACGCGATGATGGGCGCGGGCTTAATGAGCGGAGTGACTGGGCAACGAAGGGCGGGAGTGCTTGAAAGAGCTCAGTTTGAGAGAAGCGCAGCAGGAAGAAGATCTGGAATTTTTGACCAAGCTTCGTTAAACATGGGTAGTATTTTTGGTGGCGGCCCAACAACAGAGACCATGGCTTTTGATAAAAGCTTAAGAACTGCCGTAGAGGGGGGAGATATTGGCGGCGCATTGAAGGCACTTAGGCATCTTGAGGCTGGCGGCCAGGCACTTGGGCGGTTTGGCAGCGTGGGCATAAGAGCTGGGCGGGACGCTTCTATTGCAGATCAAGAATTAATCAGAGAGCAAATCAAACTACTCGAAGCAAGACAAAAAGCCATAGGCAAAGAAGACGCCAATACAAAAGCCGAAAGAGAAAACTTAGACATGCGCCTGCGCATCGCAGAAGATGTTGCCAGAATGTCTGAACCAGGGCTTGCAGCTGGCCGATCGATGGACCTAAGCTTGGCAAAAATGCGCAGCGCGGGAGCATTAGCACAAGCTCAAGAAGCTGCTGCAGCAAACCAAGTTGGCAGAGATGCTGTTTTCAATCCGTTCATGACGACCGATCAGCAACGAGATGTTGCCCTGAGTAGTCAGTTAAGAAACATATCTTTTCGAAAAGGAGAAATCAACAGGGGTGCAAGAAGCAGCGCGTTAGGACTGTCTGGTGATTTTTTAAATAAATTTTCTGGGGTTGCTGCTAATCTACGGGAAAGGGCCGTAAGCGGGCCAAATGCTGGTAGCACAATAGCACGACTTGATGCAGGCAAAATCGAATCCGCCCAAACAGCCTTTAGCTCAAGCATGGAAAGGCTAATAAAAAGCGAAGGCGGCGCAACTGTCGGCGGCATACAAGAATTAGGTAATAAGTTCTATGAATCAATCGGAAACATAAACAGCCCAGAAGCGCAAGCTGCTAAAGCTCAATTTCTAATATACCTAGAAGAACTCAAGAGCATTGCAGAAACAAAAGGAGTCAACCTGGGAGACTTAATAAGCGAAGAAAAAACGGCGAAGCAATCTAGAGCCTTGGCAACACTGAAAGATGTTACCAATGACTTTAGAAACGCTTTTGCCAACGCAATGCAGAGTGTTTCTACAGGCAGTGCATCCGCAAGCGACGCTTTGCGTAATTTCGGTATAGCGTTTTTCGGTGCAATAAACGCCCGTGCAGTAGGTAACATTGCAGATCAGGTTTCGCAGGGATTGTTTGACTGGGGTAGTACGAAAGTTGGAAAGAAACCAGGCGGTCAGAAAGGCGGATTAATCTCGGCCCAAAACGGCATGTATGTTTCTGGCGGCAGAACTGGAGATAAAAATCCAGCAATGCTGGAAGATGGAGAGTACGTGTTAAACAGAAATGCCGTAAAAGCAATGGGCGGCCCAACCGCGCTAGATGCCATGAACTTTAAGATGGCCCCAAGGTTTCGGTCTGGGGGTAGGTTAACTTCACCGATTTCCGCCTCTGGCGTACCCAAAAAATCCCTTGACAAGATTCTCGAAGGATATGAATCTCCTTCCTCGATCATGGACCCAAGATTAAGCGGTTTTGCACATGCAAATGATCCAACTTTACAAAATGTACGAGGAGACATAAGAGACTGGCACAATAAGCAAATTCAAAAGAAATTTGCAAAACAAGCGAAAAAAGATCAACTAGTTCAAACAATTGCTTCTGCTGCAATAAGCGCAGGGATAAGCTCGGGTGTTGGAGGCATCAAGGGAATGATGTCAAAAGACCCAAGCGGTGGGCTAACCTCTGAGTTTGAGCATAAAGCGTTAATGACGAACTGGGAAAAATTCAAATTTGGCGCAAAGGGACTCAACCCTTGGACGGAAGAACGTTTTGCTCATGCGTTTACAACAATGGACCAGCAGTATCTTAAGGCGCACAGAGGTAAAAAAGGTGGACAGCGCGGCGGCTACATCGACAACATTCCAGCCATGCTAACAGGCGGAGAATTTGTCATGAGCTCCTCTGCAGTACGAAGACACGGAAGCGGATTCTTAAATGGATTAAATCGCGGCGGAAGAGTAGGATACCAACAAGGCGGCTTGGTTGGAGATCAAGGGGTCGTACCCGCAGAAAATAATGTTAGCCAGCAAACCAATACCTCCGAGCGAACGAATAGTAATACCACGATCAACATAACAGTAAACTCTGGCGGCGAACAAGGAGAACAGTCATCTGAAGGACAGCCAGGCACTAAGGAAAAAGAACTAGCAACTAAAATTCGCGGAGCAGTGCTCAGTGTCTTAAGGGAAGAAAAAAGAACGGGCGGAGTTTTACGTGACGTAACAAGTGAAACGTAACAATGAAGAACGCATCGTTACCATATGAACAATATTTTTATGTTAACGGCACTGGGCTTTCTGGAGTTCAGTCCATTAACGGCTCTTATGGAGTGTCCGAGCGACCAATCAATATACTTGGTTATGGATATGTAAATCACATTCTTGACGGCCCTCTTCAGGGAAACTTTACAATTGATAGAGTTTTAGTGAACCAAGACGCAATGCTAAATATGACTGGAGAAAACGCTGCTTTTAGTGGCGTTGTTTCTTATAGCGCGTACGGTTCTGCTGTTACTGCTAGCACTGGCTCTTTTGGGTTTTACAGTGGGTATTTAACTTCGTATAAATTGTCTTGCGATGTAGGAGGCCTGCCCGAGGTTTCTACTGCCGTTTCTGTATACGGCGACCTTGGTAGAAATCTTGTGTCTGCTAGCGAGCTTGGCGCAAAAGACTCAGCCTCGGCAACAGATAATGCAATTAATCTTCCTGACCAGGGGTCAATTACTATATCTTGTAGTGAGTTAAATACTGTCTCGAATAGAATTGTTTCATTAAACCACGAAATTTCATGCCAACGAGAACCTGTTTACGCGTTGCCCACGAGCGCTGCTGACGCCAAAGCGAAATATCCCGTTCAAGTAGATCTTGTTTACCCGTTAGAACAAACAACAAGCTTAACTCTTGAAATAGATGATTACCAAACAAAGAATTTATACGATTACTTAACGGGAGTTTACACGGGAAATGTAAATATAGATATTAATGGAAGTAGCGATAATGCGACGCTGGCAAGTTTTCACTTGGACAACGCGCGCTTGGTAAATGAGTCGTTTTCAAGCTCTATTGGAGGGGTAGCGACAGTCAATATGACTTTTAAAAAATATATAAATAAACGAAGATAATGTCATTTTTAAAGTACGAGGATGTTCTGATTCAGGTTAATGGCGAAAGCATTTTTGCCAATAAAGCCTCTATTCAGGTGTCCGCCCCAGTTGAGCCCGTGCGGCTCTTTGATGCAACTGTTCATAGATATGCCCCTGTTTCTGCACCCAGGGGAACGCTGTCTTTTAGTCACTATCTTACTGGAAGCATAGCAAGCGCCCTGGACGTTACAGGCGTTTCAGAGGCCGCGGTTGCTGGGACTTTTGGGGGTCTTGCGTTTAGCGAAGCTTACTTAACTAGGTTGGACCTTTCAGTCAGACCCTATTCTCCAATACTGGTTAATAGTTCATTTGATATTTATGGGTCTTTTTCTAGCTCCACTTCGCCCAGTTACAGAGAAGATTTGTTTAAGTCGGATCGAAAATACTCTCATGGCATAAAGTCTTTTGTTGCTGGTCTTCCGTCAAACATCAATCATACTTTAAGTATTGATTATTCGATGGAGGCAAACAGAAATCCAGTATTTCTTGCGGGAGAGACAACTCCAACCAGGGTTACGAAGGAAGATACGAACATAAACATGTCAATCGTTGGAAATAATATAGGAACAAACATTAATGCTGGCGGAGATGAAGCAAATTTGAAGTGCTCTATATATGACGTTAATGACTCTGTCAGTCCGTTGCAGTATTTTTATTGTAGTGGAAGAATCACAGAGCAAGCGCTTAACGTAAATCAAGAAGGATACTTAAACGGCAATATCTCAGTAACACAAGCTTATCAATAATGAATAATCCAAACATAAATATATCTGGGTGGGAAGCTGGTTACGCTTATAAAAAGTTTGACGTAGTGTTTTTTAGCGGCTCGTCCGAAAGTGCGACTGGCTGTTTGCCTTATCATTCTGGGTATCACTATTGTGAGACAGATCACACTTCAAGCGCTTTAAGTGTTGATGGCGCAAGCTCAAATGCACCGACTGGCGGAGCAAGCAAATGGACTCAAGAGTTTTTCTTTAAGCCTGGATACAACGCGTCGGCGACTTTTGAAGGAAAGAACAACAGAGCTGATTTTGGTGATGGATATTTTTCCTTAATGCCCAAGTCAACCAACAATATTCACGCAAACTTTAGCTTAAGTTTTAATGGAAGAAATGATAAAGAAACAAGAGCTATATCAAACTTTCTAGAAAGTCATTCTTTTCCAGCGTTAAGCGGTGCAATTTCTGGCGTGACAGGGTTTACTTTTGAGTCATTTTATCCTTATGATAAAAAAGACGAATACTTTTGCGACGGATATGAGGCCAATCCCTCTTTTAGTGGCGTCAATACAATAAGCACTACGTTTGCAAACGAGCATACTAGTTCAACGGACTGGATGAATAGGTTTATTTCAAGCGGAAATACCAACGGGCTTTGGGAGGTTGGAAAAACTTATTCTCTTTATGATACAGTTTATCACAGCGGCGGAGTACTTGGCTCGTTAAGCGGTAGTGACGGCTATTATTATTATACTGGCGCGTCAAGCACGACTGCCAGTATCTTAAATAGCCCTAGTGGCAATGGAACTTTGTGGACTAACGATGTTTTTCTGTTCAAGCCTTCTACTGTCTCTAATGAAATAACAGAAATAAGATTTGCTAATAACAAGTTTAATAATGAGTTTAACCAAAGATCTAACGACGGAATCAACACTACAAATTTAAAGCTAAATGTAATATTACAAGGCCGATCAAACGAAGAAGCAGTTGCTATTTCTAAGTTTTTATTAAGCAAGCAGGCATATCAAACTTTTAAGTTCACGCCTCCGCATCCTCACAATAAACAGTTAAGCTTTGTGTGTGAAAGATGGAGGCATAATTATGTCTTTGACGATAATCACTCTTTTGAGTTAAAGTTTGAGCAAAATCCGTTAGATTTGTCAAAAAAATCTAGAGCCTTCAAGACTCTGCTTGTAAACTCTCGCAGGGAAATTTACGCCCCTTATGATGGGGGTGACTTTGGTTTCCAAACGTATGCTCCGACTACTGGTATAAATTTTGGGGCCTTTATGACTGGGTTTTCAAGTGGAACAGGGATGCATATTTGCAATAGTGGCGACCAAACCATTAAAACTTCTTTAGCCTTATCTGGAAACCAGGCGGCTGGCGGCCTTTTTAGAATTGAGCATCCTAATGACGATAGGGTTTCAAACGTTCACTCTTCTGGCATTACTTATAATCTTGCTCCTGGTGAAAGCGGCCAGTTTGATATAATCTTTTCCACAACGGGGCATACGGGTCAAATTGGTGAAAACGCTGGCCTTGGCGGCGCAAGCACAAGTGCTGTAGCAGATAGGATTAGTTTTTCCAAAGGCAGAATCATGTACACGGACGAACCTCAAGTAGGAGGTGTAAAGGATAGCGCTTTAATTGTATCCACAACTGACGAGTTTTTCTTTGATGATCCAAGTGGAAATTTAAAATTAGACTTGATTGGCGAAGCAGTTCACGACGCAGCTCCAGCGGCGCCCATTAAAGTTGCGGTTAAACAAGTTCCCGAGCGCGCAGCAATAACTGGAAAATGGGACCTGCCGAAACCAAGGACAATAACGGGTGTTTCTGTTCTTTACTCTACTGATGGAGGGTCTAGTTATGACATGCTTTTAACGGGACTGTCTACGGGAACAAACGTTTTTACTCATGAGCCTGTCGCGCCAGGAACGACTTATCATTATAAAGTTGGCGCAAGCAATTGTGACATCGTGGGCGTGGGCACCTCTGTTGCTAGGACTTTTGCAACTTGTGCGTTCGATATTAATGAGTCGTATTCAAGCGCAGTTTCCGTTACCCCTGTGGCATCCGCACTGCCAGTTGTGATTGGCGGAGGGGTTGTTCGTAATCAATTAAATATTAGCACTCTTGCAACTGGCGCGCTAACAGATTTGGGACTGACGAATTGCGATAATTTTACAGGTATTGTGTGTACGGTAAAAGCTGGAGCAATAGTTTCTTCGAATAATCCTGAGGTTCCAGCTTTACAAACGGGGCCTTACGAAGATGGCACAAGTCTAAAACTAAGACTTGTTGTGGAAGACGGGGCGCAGATCATAGGCGCTGGAGGTCGAGGCGCGAGCGTCATGAGAAAAACAGATTTCGCCTTTGCTCTATCTACTAGATTAGACGAGTCTAAGCCCACTATGGAGCCGTGGCAATCTAGAGTTGGGTCTGTGCATGAATTGCAAGGAGTTGGCCCAGTTTCTTTGTGGGCCTCTTCTGGTTCTTGTGAGGGAAAATATTTATTGCCAGGTGGATATGCGGGCACAGAGAACGTTAGTCCTTTTAATGGGGGGAGTGGAGGCACTGCTTTTGCAGTTCACCCTTCGTACGGGCAAAGTTCAACACCAGTTACTTGCCAGGAAATAGAGATTGTGAACGATTATGGTCGTATTTTTGGCGGTGGTGGCGGAGGAGGCCAGGGAGGCGTGAGGTTTAATAATATAAAGCACAGTGATGACTCTCTCGGTTGCCGCCATTTAAATCCCTTGCGGTCAAGAGGTAGCAAGAGCGAATTAAAAGAAGTAAGAGCTGGCGGTGGTGGCGGAGGAGGCGCTGGAATTAATACTAATGGTGGTGAGTCAAACGTACAAGACGCTGCCGCTGGTGGCAATGGGGCTTGGCCAAATGGCAAATATAGAAATTTAAACCTAGCAGCAACGGCAAGGTCTCCCGCTTGGGCTGCAAAGACAACCGCTTCGCGCCCTGGACAAAAATCTTCAATAAGAATCGCAAGAGGACAGAATATCATACAGAAGCAAGCAAGTTTAGGAGGCGCTGGTTTTAATTGGTCAAGCGAAAGAGGCACTCTCCAGGTCAAGTCATACGATAACCCAAGCGTCGTTATGGCAGACGAAACAGAACAGCTTTGGAACGGTGGAGGCTACGGCGGGCATGGCGGCGGCTGGGGACAAGACGGAGGAAACGGCGAGCACCCCGTACAGATGGTCTCTGACAGATATCAGGAGCCAAGGAATTATGGCTATGGTGGTAGTGGCGGGTTAAGTATACAAACCAATGGTTGTAGATTAAGATTTATGGGAACAGGATATATTCCAGCTTCAGGCATGGGTATTAGTGGCGGACAAAGAACAGACACTGACGCAAAAAGCTCAGAACTATATAGAAACACAATCGGAATTGGAAACTACCTAACTGCAAGATGCAGCGGAAACGCAACAACAAGAGAGGCTAACGGTTCACAGTCATCAACAGGAGGCCTTACGATTTTAGGTTCCATGAGCGGATTAAAAAGCATCGGAGCGGATAAAATGGATACCGCTGAGGCCGTGAACACAGAGTATCCCGCTTGGAAAGCTTTTAACCAAACGATTCACGCAACTGCAAATGATGGCGGATCCACAATAGGGCCAGCAGATTATGTTTTGTTTGAAACCCACGGATTTCCTTATTTTTTAACATACGATTTTGGCGGCCATGAGAATGATCGGCAAAAAGTGGAGTCTTACACTATAGCCAGTGCGGGAGCGGGTACAGGGCATTACGCAACCGAAGCGAACGCACAAGCGATGTTTTCCCAGGTCTACGCCCCTACATCTTGGAGGCTTGAGGCGACAAACGTAGAAGATCATCCAAACGATACAGACTGGAAGGTCTTACATATTGTTAACAACGACGTACCAAAGCAAAGCTTGCCAGTAAGGTTGGAGACCAAATCAGCCTCAGACGCAGGCGCAGATGGAGCGGTGACAAATGACAAAAGCTATGTTTCTGTGCCTGGTCTAATCAGAGCATATCCTATTAATAATTACGAAAAATTTAGATACTACAGGCTTAAGATTATTTCCGCGGAGCATGAGGCGGATAAAAAATGTAAAATTGCCGATTTTGGGTTAAGATGTAGTAATAGGGGCTACGCTGGTTTTATCTCTAGCGCCCTGCATACATAAGGGACTATAATATGCCAACAGACACAACAACTGATTTAATAATTTCCCCGCTAGAAACAGGGGTTACAACTTATAACTTACAAGAACAGCTTCATGACCTTCAAGCAACAACTATACTAGAACTGTTTGAGGTTAACGCTAAGAAATATGGAGCTGGAACTTATAACTTTCATCCTGGAAAAGTTTTAAATGGAGACGTTTATCATGATGGGAAAACCTATAAGGCAATCCCACTGGAGATGGACTCTGTTGAAATAAAGGGAGACGGAACCTTGCCGAGGCCAAAGCTAAGAATAGCAAATGTTGACGGCTTTGTGTCAGATATAATCCAAGGAAAAGATGATTTTGTTGGCCTAGAGGTCATCAGAAGAAGAATTTTTTTAAAGTATCTAGACGCACAAAATTTTCACAACAACCAAAACCCATTTGGGGATCCAGATGCAAATTCAAGATTTCCAGATGATAAGTTTATAATCAATCAAAAAACGGCAGAAGATAAAAATACCATTGAGTTCGAGCTGGTGTCACCGTTAGAAATGGACACCGTTAAGCTTCCAAGTAGACATGTAATTAGTAACTATTGTAATTGGGTTTACCGAGGGCATGGATGTGGATACGGAAACTCCTATTTAAATCCCGCCGTAACTTTCCCCAGTGACCCCGCGGCCGCGGCAGGTATTCCAAGAGCAGACCAAACGGACAAAATGTTCATTAATAGCAGTGGCTCTTATTGGCTCGACCAAGTTGACGACGACAAAGCCTTAAGTACAAATATTGCTTGGAACGCATTAGACGAAATGGGAGAAGTAAATAAAGACCCTTTTCATTATTCTGGCTTATTTAATCCTACTGGAATTTATTTAAGCGGAGATTATGTTTATATTCCTGGCGCGGAGTCTTCACGTTACGACGGATTCTCTTCTGATCCAAATATTATTGCGTATTTTGTAGCAAAGCCAACTGGCCGATCTGTTACAGAAATAAACGGAGTAGCTTTCCCTCATTACAATGTGTCAGGAAGCGACCCAAGGGCCGACTTTTCTAATTGGGTTAAAGATCAGTGCAGTAAAACAATAGGTGGTTGCGCGTTAAGATTTAGCGGTTGTACGCTTGGCATGCCTTTTGGCGGCTTTCCTGGGACAGATAAATTTGGTTATGTCTGACCTTAATTTCATACAAAAGTTAATTAAAACACATGCCGAACATGAAACTAAAAACGAATGCTGTGGTTTAATTGGGTTAAACGCTTTCCAGGAGCTCCAGGTAATTCCTTGCGAAAATACTCATTTTGATAAAGAAAATTTTTTCGAAATTTCCCCTAAAAGTTATGTCGAAAAGTCAAAAGGCTTGCAGGTGTGCTCGATTTATCATTCTCATATTATATCAAGCTCTAATCCTTCCGAGTACGATAAAATTTCGTCAGAAAATTGGTGTTTGCCTTTTTATATCTATAGTTTGAAGGATAAAAGCTTTTATTTACATTTTCCCAAAAACTATAAAATCCCTAGCCTAGAGGACAGGACCTATATTCCAGATGTTCAGAATTGTTTTAGGTTTGTTGTTGATTATTATTTTTCAAAAGGTTACATAAAATACTTTGATTTAAACTTTGCGTTAATGAAAAGCGGACAGGCTTACTCAAAGAAAACAATAGAAATCATTAAAACATTCGTCAAGGCTAATGGGTTTAAAAAAATAAACGAAAAAGAAGAAATAAAAGAGCATGATTTAATCTTGTTTGAAATTGACGGTTTATTTTCTCATTTTGGGGTTTTTTGCGGAAACGACGAAATCTGGCACCATGAAGGCAATTTCTTATCAAGAAAAAGCCACGTAAGCGAAGAGCTTAATGATAGGATTCATTCTGTTTATAGGGTGATTTAGGTGTATACTTAGAATAAGGTCTCTTGTAATGAAGAAAGTTTTTCTGCATGGCGAATTAGGAGAATCCCTTGGTAAAGAATGGGATTTAGAGGTGGATTCTGTTCAAGAGATTTTTTGTGCGATTGAGGCCAACACTAATAAGTTCACAAAGTTCTTGGCAGAAAATAGTGAAAAATTTAAATATTATACTTTTCAGGTTGACGACGAATACTTAACAAGCAAAAAAGAACTAGAGTCTAAATTACCTAAAAAAATAAAAAACATTCACATTATGCCCCAGATAGCTGGAGGCAATCCAGTGCAGATATTAATACAGGTCGTGGTTGCAGTGGCGACAAGCTTGATTATGCAAGCTCTTTTTAAGCCCCCCAAAGCCAAAGAGCAAAAAGAAACCAAATCTTATTTGTTCGCGGGAACCCAAAATGTTGCTGCGCAGGGAATTCCAGTACCACTTGGATACGGAAGATTAAGGGTTGGCTCTGTGGTTATTTCTGCGGCAGTTAGGCACTTGCCGTACGTAAAGGGGCCAAACAACTATGGTGGGGGAATAGGCGCCCAGACTGTCGATTATTGGAACCCAGGGCTAGCGGGGCTTATAAGAGAAGGAACCAAGGGGAATTACATCGCAGATGTAGGTGCTGCTGGCTTACTTGGCCCTAGTCGATGGTTCGCCGACGGAGAGATTATTGGCAATAATTGGATTGGCAACCTTAACGCAGGAACTGCAGGGGGTTTTGGAGGATCAACTCCTGTTGTTGTTGTTGTTCCTGGCGCTGGAGATGATAAAGAAGGAGGCCCTGGTAAAGGGCCGCAAGGCAGGTAAAATGAGAAAAGTTTTTTTACATGGAGAGCTTGGAAATTCCCTGGGAAGCGAATGGGACTTGGAAGTAGACTCTGTTCAAGAGGCTTTGCAGGCAATAGAAGCAAACACTAATAGGTTAAATAACTTCTTAAGAAGAAATGCTGAGAGAATAACTCATTATACTTTTGCCGTTGACGGTAAAAAATTAGATAAACATCAATTGCGGTCTTCCATTAAAGACGAAGAAAAAGATATTCATATCATGCCTCAGATAGCTGGCGGGGATCCAGTAAATATTTTAATTTTTATTGTTGTAACAATTGTGACCAGCTTAATTATGCAGGCGATTTTTAAGCCTCCAAAAGCTAAAGAGCAAGAGAAAACTAATTCTTATTTATTTACGGGAACCCAAAATGTTGCTGCACAAGGAGTTCCCGTGCCGCTTGGATACGGAAGAATGCGGGTTGGCTCAGTAGTTGTCTCTGCGGCCGTAAGGCATGTGGAGTATGGTCCTAAGGTTGAAATTCAAGTTGGTCCACATGGCCCAATTTTTATTGGAATGCCAATTGGGAGAAACAAAGATACTGGACGTCCCTATTCGGAGGTTGGGCAAGAATTGTTAAAATCTGGGGTCACAAATTATGAGACGGGCGGCCTCGATCCCCAGAAACAAGCAGTTTATAGCGAGGAATATGATTTATGGTATTATCCTGACATTTTGTTTTGGCACCTGGTTGGTGCTGCGGCCGATTGGCCCTATGGCGACGAAGAGGACGATGAGTTTTTCAATGATGAGCGGGAGTGCTGGGTAGCCAGAGAAGTGTACGGCGTAAATAATCCTAAATGGCTATTGTTCCGTCATTGGCTTTTAAGCTATTCACCAAATTGGTTTTGTAATTGGTATAAACAAAATGGCAAAAGGGCAGCTAAGTGGCTGTCGAAAAACAGCTGGCTTAAGCCAGTAATACGACGTTGGATGAACGGCCGTATACAATCTCTCGAGAAAAATATAAAATAAAATGGGCGAAGACACAAAAGATATAGGACACCGTTACGTTTCTTATTCGGAGAAGCTTAAAAAATACACGGCAAAAGACGATGAAGGCGTTATAATACGAAGCCGCACGCCACTGGTCGGGCTAGAGTCTCGTATTTACACGAATAAAGGCTATAGCAAACAGGTAGGTGAAGACGGCACGGTGACGTTTATAAAAGACGCGGATGGGTCGAAAGCCGAGGCGAAGGACGCTGTTAGTTATGATATGGCATCAGCGGTCCAGAATAGCTTGCACTTTGAGTCTAAATCGATATTAAAAGTAGTTGACCTGATCTCCGAGGGACCAATAGAGGGGTTCTGTTCACAAAACGGCGAGACTTTGTCTTATTTTGGCAAGTCCAAAGGCATCCCTTTAGCAGAAGAAGAGTTTTTGCAGTCAGTTTATTTTGACGGAACAAAGATCTTAAACCCAGAAATTGGAACTTTGAATTACAGGTTGGCTGACGTTGATTTTCGACCTGGAGACGGAAGGCAGTATCCTTTGCCCTCGGACTATCAGTTCGCAAGCCAATCAATTGCAATTAACACAAGATTAGCTCCTTCCCCGTTCTGGCGACAAGACGGATCCAATAAAACGGTTAAGCAGACCCTGGATATCGCAGGAAGCAAGCGAGGGATGGAACTGCTGCCAGATTGGGAGGACCCTAAATTAACTTCTGTGGCGCAAATTGCGGAACAGTTTCAATCGTTAGAGAAATCCCTTGAGGTTGTTTCGCACACAATACAAAACCATCTGGTAGAAGAGGTGTCTGTTAATATTAAAATTCATGTTTTATCAAGGCTTCATGTTGGAAAAAGAAGTAGTGAACGTATTGGCGCAGAGTGTTCTTTCTTGATATACCTAGGAAATGAAAGCGGTCCATTTGACCCAAGAATGCCAGTTTTGTGCGAAGGAAGTCCTTCTGTTGACGTAAAAGGCCCCAACGACGGCCATCTTATTATGAATGATACAGGCGGATATTTTGTCAGAGTAGCCAGGGGCATGGCAACAAGCGATTATGTCTTTGAAACAAGATTTCATTTACCTCCAAACTTTCGCAGAGAAAATAGGGTAATAAAAGTTTTTAGAATTGAGCGTGATATGGGTTATGGAGCAGAAGACGCACAAGTAGAATGTTCTTTTGATTCGGTTGTAGAATCTATTCCGTTTAAGTTGCGATATCCTTACAGCGCAATAATCGGGTCAACAATAGATTCTACCGCAACCTCGAGAATTCCCAAAAGAGAATTCGACTTAAAGCTGCTCAAGATGAGGGTCCCCGCTAACTACATTCCTGAAACTAAACAATATTTTGGCTACTGGAACGGAACATTTAAAAGATACGTTCCTGTTGTTGACGAAAATTTGACGCGAGCAAGGATAGAGAGAGCCTTAGCGAAAGTAACGAACCGTGCAAAATCAGACGGAACAAAGCAGATCAAAATTAAAACTGGAACCAAGAAATATGGGTCGGGCAGTATATTTTTTCCAAGCTCTAGCGGACTGGATGCAGATGCCGATTTTACCAAAAGGATATCAATAAAAGACGCCGAGTTTAAATATCCAATAGAATCAGATGACGCGCCAAAAAGAACATTAAGAATTTGTGATTTTGGTTTTCATGATTTTACAATTGAATTTTTTATCAAGACTTCTGCATCAAATATCAAAACTATATACAAAACAGACGGCACTTCGCATACTACTAGCGGCCTAAGAGGCTTTTATAAAACAATCATTTCAAGCGCAGAAGGAAGTGTTCCGTGTGGAGGAAACAATGAAAGCGACGAAAACAGAAACGATAGCGAATTATATAAGCATCCAATGAACCGAAAGTCTTTGAATTATGTATCTGGCAACACAAAGCAAAACTCTTTGCCAGTCGCAGGAAACTGGATGGTTGAAATTGGCACCGAAAACGGCACAAATGAGATGGGCAGAATAATTTTTAGATATTTTACATACGGAGCATACTACAGAAAAGACGGGCTTCGGGTAAAGGTTCTTGATTCTGACAATGATTTGCCAACAGTTCAGGCTCAGGTTGTTTTAAAATCTTTGGTTGATGTTGCGGATGATGCTTGGCATCATGTAGCAATTACGAGATCAGGCGACTCTTTTAAGGTCTGGGTTGATGGGCTGGACAAGACCGACACAGGCGCTGACACAATTCGCACATATAATGGAGACGTAAGAGGTTTTGTTTACCGCAGCGGAACCGAAAAAGATTCAGGACTTATAGAAATAGGAAACGATAGGTCTTTAAGGAGCGACGGAACGACCGCAATACATAGCTCTTTTAGTGGCTATTTGGACGTTGTTAATATTGTAAGAAAATGTAAATACACTACGAGCTTTGCGGATACCTTAAGCGGCTCCTCCAGAGGAGACCACGTCTCCCCTAATGACAGGGCAACTGTTTGTCTGTTAACTGGAGATGATCAGCCAAATGACGGAACTAAAATCGTTGACTATAATCCTCCCGTAGTCTTTTCAGCTAAAGCGGTAAATTATATAGAGAACTTTGGGTCAGGTCTTCTTCAGTGGACCGATAACCCAGCTTGGATTTTTTACGATTTAATTACAAACAATAGATATGGCCTGGGGAAATACGGAGTAAATCCAGACTTTGTCAACAAGTGGAATATTTATGAGTTGGGCAAGCATTGCGATCAGCTTGTTAAGACTGGTTTTGCTAGTAGATTTAAGACTCGAAACTTTACAGTTGTCAGTCCAGACGACAGTGAGGTTCCTGCTTTTTCTGCCGAAGCTGCTGGTGAAGTTTTTGTGAAGATTAGCGGTTTTGCGGACCAGGCAGAATTCACAAGAGAGTTTCCTCGTTATTCAACCGTGGCTATTTTCGACTTAGATAATGCCAAAAAGCCAGTAAAAAGAGTTATTGAATATGTTAAAATAGCTAACTCAACAAAGATCAACGAAAAGCTTTATTCTTGGCTGCCAAGCGATAAAGATACGGCGGGCGAGGCGGTAATAAGACTGTTAAGGCCGTTGGCCATTGAGGAATGCTTTTTGTTAGAACCTAATCTGAAGGAACTTATAATTCAAACACAATATAAGAGAGAAAGCGATACCACTAGTCGCAATGCTGGACTAGGTCCTCGGCGAATAATATTTCAGCGATACGGTGATTATGAGGCAAATAAAGCTCAAAACACAGACGAGAGTCAGCCTTTTGAGGTGCTTCCTGGGGACTCGGATATTCTTGATTTTTTCTTTGAGGGTACAGACGGAACGGGTGGCTTAAAAATTAACAGCACTTCGACTTCTGGGAAAATTGCTACAGAATTCCGTTCAAGCAGGGAACTTCTAGAGCCAAGGTTTACTTGCAACTTGTATATAACTACTGCAATTGACGCCTTTAAGGTGTTGAACGATTTGGCTTCAGTGTTTTTAGGTTTGACCTATATTGTGGGCGGCAAAGTTTTTGCTTCGTTCGATAAACCAAGAGATCCAATTATGAATTTCACAAACTCGAACGTAAAAGACGGATCTTTTGTTTATGCTGGCTCCCCAAAAACTTCAAGGTTTACAACAGCGCTTGTAAGGTATGTAGACAAGTACGAAAACTTCAAGCCCAAAGTTGAATATGTGGAAGACGCGGCGGGAATTATTAAATATGGACTTATAGAAAAAGAACTTATTGCTTTCGGCTGTACGTCAAGAGGACAAGCGAGAAGGCTTGGAAAATGGTTTTTGTTTTCCGCTCAACTGGAAACAGACAGTATTCAGTTCACTGCTAGCAAGGAAGCGAGTTACCTAAGGCCTGGAGACGTTGTGAAGGTCATCGACAGAAATAAAACAAGAAAAAGGTATGGAGGCAGGATTGTTGATGTAAGTAGTTCGGCCAAGCAGATAACCCTAGACGCGGGAGTTAACGAAAATGTTGTTGGTGAAATAATTACTATTGCTATTCCGAGCAGTTTTGAAACAGAGGAAACGCTAGATCAAAAATCTCTAGAGAGTCCAGTAAGCAATGAAGATTTAGCTAATTTGCGTAAACCTCAAATAAAAGAGTTTAAGGTGTCAAGTGTTGATCTTGATAAATCTGTTCCTGCCAAAAGAACAATTTTAGGCCTGACCGCTTTAGACGATTCACAAGCAGAAGAAATTGGTAAAATAAAACCAGGAGCGATTTGGATCTTGCAAAACAGCGATTCCAACTTAAAAATTCAAGAGATTCTCTTCAGGGTAATGAATATAGAAGAAGAAAATCCAATGGAATACAAAATTTCATGTTTAGAATACAACCGAAGTAAATTTCAAGCATCTGAAGATGATGCCGAAGCTGACAAAGTAAATGTTTCGGCGCTTGCAATCGGAGGGTCTGGCCAGATAACTCGCAAAGGCCAATTCAAAGGGGACATGGAGTTTTCTGAAGACGAAAAGCGGGACCCGAACTCAGATTATTCGAAGTATCAAGTTACAAGTAACGGTTCTGTTCAGGTTTCATGGCTGCCTCAGTTATCAATCGCAAACGTGCAGAAAGTCGCCCTATTGAACGACCCTAATGCTAAGGGGCCATGGGAGTACCAACCTGCGTCGGTGACCATAACATGGCTCGCGCCGCAGTCTATTCCAGACAGTTACAATATATATGTCACTGTTCACGAAGGAACAATATCGGAAAATCCTATGCGTGATGTAATTGGGGAGCACACAATAATATTCGAAGTGGAAGCAAAAGACTCGAATAGTCAAAACGTTACGAATTTTACCTTTAATCCATTAAGAACACTTGGATCAGGAAAATGGACAAGCTTAAAAGCTAATGACGAAGACAACAAACAAATTTTACATGTAGAGGTGCGAAGCGTGGTCAATGGAAACGAGATCTCGTCAAACATTATTAACTGGGACACATGGGATCAGGGCAGTCAGACTGTAAAAACATACGATGACGGTGAATAGGTGTATTATTAATTAAGGATGCCGAAGGACTTCAATATAGAACGCGTACCTACTAACTGGTTAGAGGTTACAGGAAAAACTTGGGCAATTACTGGGCTGAGCGTTGCGGAGCCAGGCGCAGATTTACTTTATGTTGATAGCACTAGCGGCAGAGCTTCTGGGTATTATTTTAACGAGTTAGGGGCCGCTTCAACTGGTATACACGCAACAAGTGGTCACTTTAGCACGGCAAGCCCTGTGGTCGTATGGGGTTTGGTTCACCCTGCGACAGAAACGGTTATCACAGAAAAACACGCTTTTGATCCGTTTTTTAAAGGCTTTGAAATTAGCATATTAGACAGAGACGCAAATTTTAAAAGCGGCATTGGTTTTAATGCGGACGGGAGAATATCAAAAGTAGAATTAATTTCTGGCGGATCTGGCTACCTTAATCCACAAATATATGTTAGTGGAGATGGCACTGGCGCGGCGGTCGAAGTGGAAACTTTTGGCAGCGGGCTATTTGCAGGTATTTCTGGATATTCTGCGGATCACGTCAGCGGCTACAAAACTGGCGTCACAAGCATTAAAATCGTTAGTGGCGGCTCAGGCTATACTGCAGGAAACACCCATTTAGTAATCAGCGGGTCAGGAAACGATCAATATACTATTGGTCAATTAGCTACGATAGGGCAAGAAGGCGACGAGTTGTCCTATCAAGGATCTGGCGCCTTTGCAAAGGTTTCTTCTGACGGATTTGGCTTGAGGAAGTCTTATTATGACGCTCCTTTTGTTCAAATTCCACTCAACATAAACAAAAAAATCTTTGGAGGAGACGGACAGAGGAACTTTCAAGTGCAGGTGGTTGCTAGAGATTACTTTGACAACCTTTCCACAGGAAGAATGCAGTTAGAGTTTCCTGCTGCAAAATTTGAAGATTTTGGATTAATTGAAGCCTCTAGCAATATAGTTTTTAACTTAACCGCAAGCGGCGCCTTCGATCAAAATAAAAACTTTTTACAAAACAGTTTAAGAAAACTAGAAATACACAGAGGGTCTTCTGCTAATTTTTCAATTATTACTGGAGACAGCCCCTCAAGTACAAGTTTTTATACTCAAGATTTTGGCGGCAGAGATAGTTTGAACTCTCTTGATGAAATAGCTTTGCCTCGCTCGTTATTTAGTGAATCTGACTATTATAGTGGTTATTTTTATAAATTATTGCCTTATGATAATTTTGGAACTGGAAATCTTCTTTCGATTTCTTCAGGCATAAGGCTAAATAAAAATATTATTTCTGTTGACGCTCCTAGCGGGTTCAGGACGCTGGTTGATCAAAGCAAGGCAGTTGGCACGGACATACAGGGAGACGTCGTTACCAACACTTATTTAAGCTGGAAAAAGGACAAAGATTTTAGCGTTCAGCAATACGAAGTAGTTATTGAAGACCAGGTAGAAAAAGAGTCTTATGTTTCCATGGTTAATGTTCCTGCTGTTTCTGGTATAAAATATATAATTGACGGGACGGGAACTGGTAGGGCAGACTTTGATAAAAACACAAGGATTCAAACTTCTGTAAAAAATTTGCCAAGGACTGTGTTTGATGTGTTTCGGCCGCACTCAACAAACGGAGTGCAATGGAGCGCTCATACGCTGTATTTAGATAATGACTATTTGGAAAATCTACCAAGTCAGTACGCAGGTTCTATTGCTAATAAACAGTTTGTGGAGATTCCAGCTGGAAACACAACGAGTGGTTATGTTTATTTTACTGGAATTGGAAATCACCATGGCCAGGAAATGTCTTACGCCGCGGCAGATACCTTTTTTCAGCCTGGGGAACAAGCCGAAGCTCATTCACTTGTTGCGAGAAGCGTGAATAACGAGGTTGTTGTTGAATATGAGCCGAGAATAAAAATTCCAACCAAGAAGGGCGGCTCTTACTCTTTTAAGGTTAGAGGTGTCGACGCTGATGGAAGAAAATCTCTATATGGGGAAATGCAAAATTTTACCGCTTCTGGGGCGGCGAGTCACTTTGCCTTTACGCCAGGAACCTCTCAGTTAAGATTGGGCGGTACTGGGGATATAACGGTTAGCGGAGATTTTGCCACGACCGTTGGTGGCTCTGGGATTATTGCTGTTGGTTCTGGTGTTGTT
>Ga0080013_1001967_pt1 | contig 25583 bp, 30 predicted proteins | sample ETNvirenome_6_85_FD_69236 | JGI IMG/M metagenome (GOLD analysis project Ga0080013, IMG submission 69236) | Marine viral communities from the Pacific Ocean - ETNP_6_85 (SPADES assembly) (version 2) | ecosystem: Environmental > Aquatic > Marine > Oceanic | place: Pacific Ocean | collected 2013-06-19
AGAAGCAAATAATAAAAAATCTTTTAGGTTGAAGTTTGTATCAAATGGTGCATCTGCAAGTGATTTTGAGATAAACGATATGTCAATAGTTTACAGATTAAAGAATGTGAGGTAGTATTATGCCAATGACAAGACAAGAGAGAGTTTCATTACATAAGAAGCAAGAAAGACTACAAGTTAAAGATGGAGAGCCTATTCTAAGTGAACTGAAAGAAGATGTTCCTGTGTTAAGAACTACATCTGAAGGTGTAGTTGAGTACGTTAAACATGCAGGGGTACTCCATAAAAAAGTATTAGATATAGCATAATGAATTTTGTATATTTAAATGAAGAAATAGGAGTTTTTTAAATGCCTAAGGGTAATATATATGAAACAGCTAGAGCACCTGGAGTTGCCGCTGGTAAGTATTCAGCTGGTTTATATGGTGTTTCAGATATTTGGGGCAAAATGGAGTCTGGGCAAGAGAGGTTTAAATTTGAAGAAGAGCAACGAGGAAAAGCACTTGATACTATGCTAGCTGCATTGGAAACAACTAGTACTATATATGAAGGCGTTATGGCTAAACAGGAATTTAAATCAGATGTAAGAACGGTGCAGAAAATGGAGGCTAAGAAAGCTTTTGGGGATATTCCAGAGGGGGAGTTACCATTATTTGAAGATAAAACGATGGATTTTTCACAATATATTAAGACTGATCCAGGTAAGGAGTGGTACGAGGGATTTGAGGGTAAGAAAATGGGGAGAGCTGGCATCTTTGGTAAAGGTGAAGAAAAAGAGTGGGGGAAGATGGGTTGGGAAGAAAAGATTTTCCAGAAACCAGATTATAAATTTGGGGAAGAAACACTGAGTAGGGGGGCTATAACGGCTAGAGCAGAGGCGGGCGAATATGGATATGATCCCAATTTTGATGCGTTTGAAGACATTGAGTCTTATGACTACCCACTTTCAAGATCGGTGGTAGAGATGGAGGAACAATTAGGAGAAATGGAAGGTACAGCTGGAGGTGGAACAGAGACGCTATTGGAAGAAGCAGGTGCAGAATTAGAAGGTGAAGGCTCTGATTACGATGTTGATGCAGTGACAAACTGGATTGACCGTGGTTCACCCTCTGGCTCAACTGGTTCAACTGCGTCAGAAGGAGGCTCGCTATCACAGGAAAATCTTGCAATGCTTACAGGAATGGCTACAACATTCAAAGAGAAAGGACAAGCACCAGTATTAGGTAAAGATTTATCTAGGTTCCAGGTCGAATTAGACAAAATAGTTAAGGATATGGGATGGATGAGAACGGGAATAGAGAAAGGACAAGGGCTTTGGGAATAAATAAAACAATTGCAGATAATCATTTGTCAGAAGGTTCGTTAGGTCGTTTTGGCGATACTGAGATGTATAAGACAAAAAGTGTAAGGCCTGGCTCCGAGTGGCATGTGAACCCTAAAGAGAAGCAATTAATGAATATGCGTGGAGCTGAGGGTGAAAAACTTGTAGATGCAATGGGTTCTGGTACTATTAATCCTTATACTGGCAAGGAGGAAAAGTGGGTTATTGCAGCTGCTACTCTTGGTCTTGGTGCGTATTCGGCGTGGAAAGGTGGTCAATCGGCCTCTCAGCATTCACAGGACGAGAAGGAAACAGCTCAGAGTGGAATTGAGGCCCTTGATTTGTCTGAAGGACAACTTAGAGAATCAAAAGAATCACAAGAAGGTGCTATTTTTCAGCAGCACTCTATGGATACAGAGAAGCTATCGGCTGAGATAGGCATTAGTAAGGAAGACTTAGACCAGCAGACTGCAACTGCAATAAAACAAAGTGATCTTGCAACATCTGGCACAATAGAACAAAAAAGGTCAACAGCTTGGGGTAGGATACAAGGTGCTTTTGGGAGAGGTCAGAAGAGTTTAATGGCTTCTCTTGGGGAAAAGATGGGAAAACTTGAAGGATGGTTTGAAGGTGAGATGGCAAGAATTGGTAGTGAGCGGAAGAAGTTTCAGCAAGTAATTGATCTTGCAAAAGAAAAACAGAAATCGTGGTACTTAGGAAAAAATATATTTGGTTAAGGATAAACTATGGCAGTTCAAGAAGCAGACCTATTAAGATCAATAAACGCAATATTAGAAAGTGGTGAGCGTAAAAGGGAGTTTGATGTTGCGAAAGCACTCGAGTATATGAAACTAGCTGGGAGCCAGAAAGAAGCTGGGCAAAAAGCAGCTTTACAGTGGATGCAGATAAAGCAAGCTAAGAAATTACAGGACGTACAATTAGCAGGAGAATCAATAGATAGGCTAAAAAAGACTAACCTACAGATGATGACTGTGCATGCAAATACCTTTATAGATTTGTCAGGGCTTAACAGATGGTATAATCCTGAAGATGAGGGTTGGCGTGAAGAAATGTTAGACGACTTGCAAGATACTGATTACTATGGATTTAATGAAGTCGATGCTTATAGAATAGTTGGGGCTGTTCAGAGCTATTACTTAAAGGAACCACAGTTTATTCTTGAGATTGCTAGTGATTTAAATGCAAAAATGGAAGCTGGTGTTCCAGATTCTTTTGTTAAAGCTTTTGCTAATCCAAAAGGTACAAATATGTTTGTTGGGGAAAAAGCTCAGGACACATATCAACATTTAGCGAATGTAGATAAAACGTTGCTGAATACGGAATTAATTATGGCGGAGGAATTTGAACTTGGTAAGTCTTTGGATGTTGAAATAGATCGAGATATTAATATGGCTGAATTAGTCCATCTTCCAACAGGTAGAGCAGAAGACGACCATACTATAGCTGTTAATGCTGGCGTTCAAGGTGCTTTTGCTTCAGAGATTTCAGGATTACAAAGCGAGATAAAAGATGATAAAATACGAGCCGAACAATTAAGGCACAAGAGAGATAATTTACGGATAGCAATTTCAGCGGCTAAAGCCAAAGATAGTGCAGGTTTAGAATTAACACCTACCGAACTGGCTTTAGTGCAGGATGCACCTGAGGCTATAGGATCAGTTGAAGATGAAATAAGAGAACTGGGAAATACAATAACGGAAAAGAGAGCTCAGACCCAATCATTAAACGATATTAGTAAGGAAGAAGCAATAAGAACTGGGCAAATTGATTTCCCGCGTCCAATAGCTCATCTTGGTTTTGACCCTCTTAAAAAATTTGGGCTTTGGCTTAAATCAGGTGGCTTTTGGGATGAGGGTCAATGGGTATCTGATGAAGTACTAGAAGCCGCTGAACGTGCAAAAATGATGAAAAGCAAAGAGTTTTGGGAGGAAATGAAATATGAATATGGTCACGATGTTGATCCATCAAGATACGATCCAGAAATTTGGTGGGAAGAATCCATAGATTAATACATGTTTTTAAGCAATCTTAGGAATAAGTAAATATGGCAATAGATGCTTTAACTCAGGACTTTTTAGATGAACTCGATAGAAGGTCTGCCGAGTCACTTTCGCCTACAACGGCATTCGCACAAACCAGACAAACTTCAGCTCAACAAACTACTGAATCTCTTTGGGAAGCACTAGGTAGGGGAGAGCAACCTGCATGGCTTACGCCTCCAGAAAAGAAATCGGGGGCTGTACATGCAGTTGGTGCTGCTCTTTGGCACGCTTTTGATACTGCATTATTTTCAGTACCATCTCTAGCCCTTGGCATGGACTATTATAAGTGGGAAGAGCTTGGTGGTGGAGCTAAAGCAGGTGCTGTTCTTGGTGAAGCTCTTGGATTCTTGGCTCCACTCGGAATAATAGGCAGGGCAACATCTAAAGGCGTAGCTGCTGTTACGAAGTATGGAACAAAAGCTGCCACTAAAAGGGCGTCTGGAGCGGCTAAAGCAGTTGCAGAAGCAGCAAAATTAGAAGACGCTGGAATGGTTGGGCCTACTGTTAGTAAGGTCTTTAAAACAAAAGCTGCTAAAGCTCTTAGACCTCAATATGAAATTAGTACCGCAACGATTGATGCTGCTCAAAAAGAAATGGGTTCTTTAATCAAAGGTAGTTTAAAGAAAGAGTTTGCTGAAAAATTTGGAGATGATTTAGTTGAGGAAATGACACAGGCTTCCTTAAAAGGATTGTCTCAAAGGGGAGTTCATGTTAATAATATAAGCAAATGGGTAGAGAGGTCTTTAAATACAAAATTTAGTGTAGCGGATAGAAGTAAAATAACTCGATATGTTGGAAGGGCTGCTGAATTAACTGCTAGTTTTTCATTGTATAATCTTATTGATGACGGTCTTAAATCACAATTAGTTGAGGGGCACAATTTTGATCCAGTAGCTGATGTTGGACATGCTTTAATGTTCTCAGCTTTCTTACCAGCAGTGGAGGCTTTTCCTTTTGGTGGTAGGATAAAATTCTTTAAGACTCATAAAGACGTAAAGTCTGGTCTTAATAAGATTAAGACAATGGATTATAATAACTTAGATATTGATGAAGTCAATGCTTTATTTAAAATAGTATCAAACAATAATAGATTAAAACATTCAACCTTTGCTGTTGAAGCAAGTAAAAATATTACTAACGTATTTGAAAAGGGTCAAGAAAAACTGGCAGCTGATCATTTAAAAGCTTTACTCAGTAATTTTAACCCTGAGAAAGTTTATCGTGAGATGTATAAACAATTCGGAATGGATTTAGTCAAGTCAATTCCAAGGATGACAATAGGAGCTGCTTATTTTAACTCGTCTACGCTTCTTGACTCAAACATGCTAAGGAATGTTGATCCTGAAGTGTTAGGTGCTCACTTATTAGTTGGGGCTTTGTTCACAAGAAAATACAAGCCTATTTTACCAGAGAAGTTTCCAACACTAAATAACTTTGATAGAAAAGTAGAGTTTCTAAGAACCCTTGGGCTTGAATCTGAGCAGATAAAATATCTTGGGGAATCATATGGAGTGAGAGCAAATATAGGCTATGCGTATATGGGTCTTCTTTCTCATCCTATAATGAGACAAGTTAGTGAAGCGATTAATACTGCTGACAACAAACAACAAAGCATAGAAGGCAAGGATGGTGTTGGTGGATTAAATAGTGATGTTCATTCGTTAATACAACAATTACAAAAAGTATATCACTTATCAGAAAACTCGAGAAAAGTTGGTCTTGAGGATGCCAGAGTTGAACCTGACGTTAGGCTCGATAGGTTGACAGGTGACCAGTTAACGGCAATTGACAAAAAATTAAGATCGATAGAGATAAAGGATGGTGAGTTTTTAAATGAACAGAACGTGGCTGAATTTCTGGAGTCTTTAGGTAAAGATTTAACTGATGCTACATTCCAAAATTATATAAAAACTATTCTTGGTGGTTTAGGCGACCTAAATGTTAAGACTGATTATAAAGAAACAGCAGATCCATTTGATCAAACAAAATCAATAGGTGTTTCAAAGATAAAAGGATTATCAGGCACAAATGGGGATGCTAATTTTGATCCAATAAGAGAGCTGCATAAGATAATTAACCAATTTGAAGCCATGGGCTTTTTACATGAAATACCATTAACAGCAGAAGAAACAAAGATGGCTACTGATATAGATGCAAAAGAAATGGGGCCTAAAGTACGAGACCGTCTTAATCAACTGGTACAAAAGATTAAAAAAGATAATTATGATCCTGCTACAAGATTCGATATAGAGCCACACGAAAACGAATTTCTTAATGCTCTTAAAAATTATAAGAGTGAACGATCATTAAATGCATTATACAACTTTGCTGAAGGCAGGATTGATAAGTTAACTGATTCAGACAGGGCTCTTTATAATGATGTGGTAGCATTGATTCCTGAAGGAAAAAAATATAATGGAATGAAGATGCCTGAGGGCATGGACCCTAAAACTTGGAATAAGATAATGGTAGAAGGTGATTTCTTAGTAATTGATAATGCCGCTAGAGCTTTGTCAGAAATGTTAAATATAAGTAGCCGTGGTGAGGTAGAAGCGCTAGGAGAATTAGATTATGGTGAAGTAAAGGGTGTTATAAATAATCTTAAAAGGCATGGGTTTAAGATTGATGTAGTTACGGCTAGAACCTTTGAACATTTCTATTATAGAAGACTTCTCAGTTCTATGAATATTGGGGCTAAGCACATAGCTATTGCTAAGAATGGTTTAGGTCACAATGTATTTAGATTAGAACCAAAGAACGGCAAAACAATTTTAATTGTTATGGATAGAAGGTATGTTAAACAAATATTGTCTAAAGATATGGACACAGCAGAACTAACAGAGGAAATGAGAAAGTATGACGCCATTATGAGTGAAATGCAAGCTATTAATGGCGCTTTTATGAGCATTGAAAAGGAGATGCCATCATCTGACACTATATCTGCCGACCTACATGACTTTATTTATGAGACCCACACCATTACTTCAAAGTTTGATAAAGATGTTCCTGGTGAGTGGAGAAAAATTAAGAAGGATAATAATGATAGGATTGAAGTTATAGAATCTGTTGACACCATAATAACAGACCTTTTTGATGTTACTGATCCAGAAAATCCTGAACCTAAGAAGCTAACTGTTGATGAGGTTAGTGAGTTAAGCGATACATTGAGAGAATTGAAGAAAGAATCAGAATATAATATGTCTCCTGAAATGGTGCATATGATAGACCAGTTAGTACAAAGATTAAGTCTTAAAAATGTTGGTGAAGATGGCATGATGTCTGCTCATGGAGATCAGTTGTTAGCATTGCAAAGAGCCTTAACACCAGAGTATATACCAATAAACCATATAAATGAAGTTATCTCAAAAATTATATTTGGATACCAAAACTACGCTAGTGACAAGATACAAGGCAGAAGAAGGCTAGATGCGTTAGTAGCTGACTTAACAAAACAGTTAAAAGAGGGAGGTATTGAAGTAAGTGGTTCTGACACTCTTAGCCAGATGGTAACTAAATATTTTAATAGTGGCCTGACTCTTGAACAGAAGATTAAAAGGAACATTGATTTAGACCTTGCAACATTTGCGAAAGAATTGAACAAGCATGTTGACGCTTGGAATAGCACATTATCTGATGCTGAGTGGAGAAGTGGTGTAAAGAAGTGGAGAGATTATTATGGTGACACCTCTTTAAAAGATAAGAACGTTGATATATTTGCAAAGTCTGGCAAAGAAATAAATAGACTATCTGACCACAATAGTTATTTTAAAGCTGAAGAATTTTCACGAACTAAAGAAGAGTTAAAACTTTCGTTAATAAAAGAAAAGGAAGTAGGAGATGTGGGTCTAGTAAGATTCTGGATTGATAATATTCTTTCGGAAGCTGAAGTCGCATATAATATAATGCATAGAGATTCTCCAGATAAAGCTGCAAAAGAATTTGAGTCTTTTAAGCATTCAGTTGTAAAGGAACTATTGTTTGCATCTGCTGGTTCACACTCAGCTAGGTCTGTAAAGTTAGTATATGCTGAAACGATAGAAGGCAAACCTACCTATTTATTAACTGAGTCTAGGATGACTACATCTAGTATTGGTGTATCAGAAATTATGAGAGAGTTTGAAGAAGCTGGTGTATATGTTGCTTTAGTTGAAAATGAAGCTATAATTCTTGGTGATAACGGTATACCAAGAGAAGTAAGTAATGTATTTGCAATACGAGATGTTGATGTAGAGTATTTTAACAATGCTAAACTTCAAGCAACAAGGGATTCTACTAAAGAGAGGATGGAATCTGATAGTGAAGTAATTAGACCTATAGGGCCTGAGGTAATAAGGATTCCTATAAGTTTTAATACACAGTTAGTTATTGATAGTAGAGGAGTGGGTAATTCTAGGGAAGTTTTCAGAGGATGGTACAATGATAAGCTATCAAAATTAGAAGAAGGTAGGGCAGAGGGAGTAATAAGTAAAGAAATCATAGATAACTTTAAATCATTATTTAGTGTTATAGAAAAAGAAGGTGAATTAAATACATCTCAATTAGAAGTGTTTGTTAGTTCCATGTACTGGGATAAGATGAACAGTGCAGCATTTAATAGACTAATGAAAAATCCAACAACTGGTAGTGAAATAAATCCTACAATGGCGGCCTTGTTTAAGTATCTTAGTCTTGGTGAAGGAGTCGGGGCTAAAATAGCTGGTAATGATATTGCATTAAGAGCTATAAGAAGAGCGAATGAAAGTGGCAAATATGCTGGAGAGTTATTAACAACATTACAAGACAATGCTATTGGTTATTATTTAGATAAAGGAAAACTTGAAATTGTATCTATTCAAGATGAAGCAGGCCATTTTAATTCATCTGCAATAGTTAAAGATAGGTTAGAAGAATTGGAGGCAATTGAAAGTGTGAGGGCTGACGCAGCATATACTAAAAATATGGCTGAAGATATAATGAGGAGTTTAAAAGACAAGTCTGCTGTTGACGGAGCAACTTATGTTGGAACAAATATGTGGCATCTATCATTATTGCAGGAAGGAAGGGAATCTGGTGATGGTTCTGGTGGTGTAAAACAGTCTATTGCTTATAATGATGGTATAAATACTGTGCTTTTAAAACAGAACTTTACATTTAATCCACGTATTGCAGCTATGTTGGATGGTCTTGGCATAGATATTTTAACATTTAATAGCGCAGCTAAAGAATATTCAAATGAACAAGTTACACCTCATAAGAATTGGAAAGGAGAGCCACTTCCAGAATTTTTTAGTAGTTCTCTTGGTACAAATGCTAACAAACTAAGAACTGATGGCTTAGTACAGGATATAAGCATAGAGAACATTATGTTTGTTAAGTCAGAGGATAGACATGCTGTTACAAATATTACATATGCATTAGATGAGTATTTAAATGATGTCGGACATACACAGTTTATGAAAGATTATGCTGATTATGATATGGTACTAGGTGCTGGCAATGAATTATTAAGAGGTATCGTTAATCGTGGTTCTCAAAGACTAGGTATATCTGATTTTATTCTTAATACACTAACTGAAAAAGGAGATATAATTGACGGGTCAACTAATGCATTTGTAAAAGTTATGGTCACTGCTGGTATAGACCCTAGGTCCGAGCTTGTAAAGGATGACATTAATAGAATTGTTCATAGGACTATAATTGGTAGAATAAGAAAACCTCAAACAGAGTATGGTTCGTATGCTACAATGATACCATTCCTCGATGGTGCAATGCCTGTATACAGCAGGGCTGGTAAACAAGTTAGGTTTGGTGGAAAGAAGCTTCCACATGCTGACAGCACGCAAAAAATTGATAATATGGATAAACTTCAATATATAGTTGATCTTGGAGGCAGGGAACTTATTGTTGGTAAAAATGCAAATGCTAAATGGGATAATATTAATTTAAAGAAAGAAGAATTATCTAAAGATGAAATAAAGATATTGAAGACAAAGATGAGTACTCTTGATAAAATAAATAAGAGTCAAGGATTATCATTAGGTAAATTGACAGCGATACTTAAACCACATAATATGTGGATAAGCTCTTTGAGCTTAAGGATGCCAAACCTAGGTGCTGATGTTGTTGTTCATAAAGTTGAAGGATTTTATTCATTTGAAATGGGTAATATTGTTGGTATTAATGTTCTTGATTTAGCTACAAAACACCAAGGCGACTTTGATGCTGACATGGCTTTTAGTTATCACGGTACAAAGTTTGAATTAACTGATGCCGTAGCCAGTCTTGTTCCAAGAAGGATGGATGCATATGTATATGACCCAACAGACTTTGATTTTTCAGATATTTTTAGCAACGGTGAAACATTAAAGTCAGTTGGTAGTGTTACAAGCCCGATAAGGAGAATGGATGATCATGTAGCAAACTATAATACTGCTAAGAATCATTTTGGGCAAATAAAAAGGTTGTCAGCAGGTGTTAATTCATTGAATAGAATTAATATGAATATGGATAATAAAAAGATGTTAGAACTTGAAGGAGAAATATTCAATGCATACTTACAGAGATATGCAAATAATCTTCAAAGCTTAATTGACACTACAAAGAGGTCTAATCTTACTAATAAGTCAACAGTTAAAGAGTTAAAGAGATATATATTATTTGGTGATAAGCCTAGTAATTATACTGTAAAAGCAGAAGATTACAACGAGCAGGGGTATAAGGCTGTATTTAATTTGGAGCATATAACGGATGTTCATACGAAAGATGTTTATAAAGATGCTATAGTAGAAATAATTGATGCTCTTGGAAGGCCTTCTCGTATTATGAGCGACTTGTTTGATGGTTCGGGTAGGAGAATACCAGACCAAAATGATTTATTGAGGATGAGACAAGAACTAGATAAGATTGCATTTAGCCCTAGCCAGTATATATTTAATCGACTTGTTCGCAGATATAAAAGGGATGACGCTAAGAGAGACGCACTATTAAAAATGTTCTACGACTTTCCCGAGGGAACTACTACTGAGTCATTAAGGAAAAGAATATTACAAGGAAAATTTAAGACAACAGTAGCGGTAGAAAAGACTCCATTTAGCTTTTTGGGGGAATGGAAAATTAGACAAGGAGAGTTATATGATTCTACTCCAGCAGGTTATACTCTAAAGAGAATAGGTAATGTTAAAAATACATATGATAGAGTAGCTCAGAAACATGGAGTGGAGGTAAAAGAACTAGCAAGGAGTATTGATGCTATTGAAAATTTTATTGTACTATCTGACGCTGAAACGCATGAGTCCATCATGGAAGCCTTAGGGGAAGCTGATGGTGAGGGTCAACTTACATTTGGTCTTACTGGTGGACAATACGAAACACAAATAACAGACTTAGCATATGTCCAGAGGTATTCACTATCGTATGAATTGCTTGGTAGGAATGCATCTAGTATAAGAAAATCATTACGAAGCAATCGCAAGGGTAGTGATTCTGTTTATTTAGTTCAAAAGCTTCGGCGGTTAAATGCTATTAGAGAACACATGAGGAATAAAGAAGATGGTTTAATTGGTAAACTATTATCGGGGGAAGCTGGTGAGAAAATATTAGATCATTTTAAATTTCGAGAACATATAATAGGGGGAAGAGGTGTTAAAGGCAGATATATACCGAATAATTCTAATGACAGAAACTTTATATATAGAGAAACTAGTACTAAAGGAAAGTGGTCCCCAGCTGGGGAGATAAGACCGAAGGCACAGAGGTGGATGACTCCTGGCAGATATGTAATTTTAATGAATCCATTAAGATATGATCGTTTAAGTAAGTCTGAGACTATTGATGCATACTCATTATTATCTGTTTTTGGTGATATTGAGGCAAATAATATTAGAGGATTTTCTGGAGAGACTATGCAGGAGATTCGTTTTATTGATGATTCGAGGGCATTAAAGGGTCGAATAAGCGCATTGTCTAGTGAAGCATATAGAGCAAGTGAGGGTCATCCACAAGCATCTGAGAACTGGACCTTATTGAAAGAGTCTGAAGATATGCTTGTTGATGTGTTTATGAAAAAATATATACCAAGTGTTGAGTTTTCTGAACCGTTAACATTTCAACAAGAACTAAACACAATACATGATATTATTGGTTATATGATGAAGCCAGACCCTGTGTTTGGCAATGTTACATATATTCCAAATAGGAATGTTGCGTTGCCATCTCTTAAAATAAACAAAAGAGTATCAAGAGCTATGTTAAGATGGTTAGTAAACAATGGACATGAAGAGATGTACCAAGATATTGTAATGAAGTATGGCTCAACATATAGACGTAGATATGATAATGTACCTGACTTGGAATATACATCCATGTATTCGGATGGTATATATAGAGAAAGGAATACACCATTTGAAGTTAAGTCTGAGGTATACAACTTAATTGCTGAGACTAATCCTGACTTTTTATATCATCCAGCTATCAAAGAAGTATTAAAGGATGAAATGACATTTAGAAGTGCTAAAACAAGACAGGTTCGTGATCCTAACGGAGACGTTTATAGAATCTTAAGGTTTGGCAAGTATGATGATATTGAGGTTGGCTTTGATATATTTGCTGACCCTAAATCAAAAGAATCAACAAGCAACATGGAGTGTTACTAATGGCTTGTGCAGTATTAACAAAAGAACAAGAGTTTACAAAAGAACATCTAGGAACTTTAAGAAAGCTATTTGATGGTGGTACGATAAAAGATATTGACGGCAAGACAAGGTCTATTGGAGATTCCTTAAGCGGTTCGCATCGTTATGGGCCTACTTCTGAAGAGTTTGGTGGTATGATGTTTAATGAAATTGTTTGGCGTTCAACATATAAGCCTGCTGATGAAGCGTTTTCTAATTTTACTGAAGGTGATATTAGGCGTGTTGCAAATGAGATAGAAAAAGAAGCAAAGAGAATGGACAATCCAAAGTTGAATGTTTTAGAAAGATTTGGGTTTGTTAAGCGTGGTGTAATGGGAAAGTTTGCAGTAACAAGATGGATGAATAAAGGTATTACCCTCGGGTCAAACTATGAGAGAACAAAGTTCTCAATGTATATATCATCTAATACACTAATAGCACAACACTTAAGAGCTGAAAGCATCCTTAGAGAACCATCATTAGAGAATAAACTACCTGGTTTAAAATCAGCAAGAGAGTTAGAAAAATTTGAAAGAAGGTTAGTGTATGAGATACAAAAACTTGATAGTTTAGAAAAGGGTGAAGAATACAATAAGAAAGATAAGGAAATATCTGAATTAAGGAATGAGATTGGAGCTGTTCTTGCAACTAAAGGCGGTGAAGTGTTAAGTGAAATGGTAGAATGGTTAGAAGCTACACCAGAAATTGCAGACAAATATAATGAGAAATATGGTACGATAGATTGGGGTGTTAGGTTAAGAACAAAAGAAGGGCTGGATAAGAATGGTAGGGAGATAAAGGGAACTAGGTTTTCAAAGAATATAGAAAAAGCTGGGATTGAAGCAAGACAGTTGTTAAATAATATGGGCGAAGTTCTTGTTAATGGTTTAAACCAACATAAGAAAGCTATTAAACTATCATACAATGAATTATCTACATTAAGATTAGGTAGATACCTTAAAAGTATTGATGAGCATATAGTTAGTATAGAAAAAGGAGTGGAAAAAGGAAATTATTTTCCACATTATATCACAGAGGGACTTGCTTCTATTGAAAAAGTTATGGATAAAATTGATAGAGCTGATACTATGTCTGCAAAGGATGGGTTCTTAGGTGACTTAGAGAGTGCATTTTCAATTGTTAGAATGTCTCTTGGTTCTCTTCCATCATCTGTTAAGGGTAGGAGTAGGTTTAAATATGAAAATTGGCTAAAGAATCCTTTAACTGTATTAAGAAAATATTCAATGGATGCAATAGCTTTTAATAGAACAAACCATTTAAATGCTATTTACTTAAAAGGAATGAAGAGACTTCCCAAAGAAGGTGATCTTGCTAGAGGATTAAACGATTATCTGAATGATGTGTTTACACTTGCTGGTCGTGGTTATAAAGATAGACCTAACTGGGTTAATAAAACAGTGAGAGTGTTAACAGGGTATGAGTTCTTTTCTAAGATTGGGTTTGGAGTTGCGACTGCCGCAAGAAATACAATGTCAGGGTTATATTTTATACAGGGAGTGGGCAATCGTGCTTTCTATGGATATTTAAGAGATTTAAATAAAGGTGGAGAGAGAAATGATGAGATTAGGAAAATTCTAGGAAATATAGAGAGCGAACAGGGGTTTAGGTTTGAAGACTTGTCTAACCCACTGTTTACAGAAGGTCTACTACCTACTGAAGGTTTGCGTGTTGATAACGTTGATATTATATTCGATCCTGGAACTCAAAAACCGTCACTGCAATATAAAAATGAAAAGGGATGGCAAACATTTGATAGCATATTAACAAGGGCAACTGGAGCTGGTGCTATTTTGCAAAAGGTTACTGAGAACTTCCTTAGAAAACATATGTTTAGGTATTCATTTAAACAAAAGTACAGTGAATTGAGAGATGGTGGCATCACTAAGAGTAAAGCTACTAATGTTGCTAAAGAATATGCTCTTGATATGGTAAATAAATATGCGTTTGAATATTCTGCATCTCAAAAAGCTCCTATTATAGGTGGAACTGGTAAGAACCTTGGAGCTGCTGGTCAAGTTGCTTTTCAGTTCATGCACTTTCCGATGTCATTCTTACAATTACAATCAGAAATATTAAGAAATTCTAAAGATGCTGTAATTGCAAGACAATGGAATAATCCAGACTTATTAATACCGATTAAGTTTGCAGGCTTATATTTATTTACACAATTAATGAGCGGTATAGGTAATGTTGATTTTAACAGGTTAATGGAAAATGATACAGTAGATAGAATAAAAGATTTAAAAGATGCTGTTGAAGGTAAGAAAGATATTAAAGGTAGAGGGTATATAGGCCCTGCTGTTGGTGATTTGTTTTTCTTAGCAAGTCTGAAAGAATGGATTGAATTTCCAGACAATGTTGTTTCAGATATGGTAGTTGGATATAATAATGCATATAAGTTAACAGATGAACAAAAAGGTATGAGATTACTGTCTACGTTTAATGTTGAGATGGCAAAGGTGCCAAGAAACTGGAAAGCTTTACAGAATGGTACAATATGGAATGTTTTAATGCATGAGTTTGGATTATATCCAAAGGCATGGACTCGTGACATGAGAGCTAAGGCTCCTATTAAATATTTACCTTGGGAAAAGAAGAAGAAGAGGAAGAAGAAGAAAGAAAAAACAGAAGCTCAATTGCAATTAGAAATTGAAAAGATAAGGCAATTAGAGTTGACTAAATTATACAGATCGATGGGAATATAGAGATTACTCTATTGTAAATGTTAAATTAATTCTTGCTTTTTTAAACATTGACAATGAAAACATTGTATATGTTGATGATACTTCCACAGTTACTGAGATAAAAATGAATTTTATTGTTACAAATTTAGCAGCTCTTTTTCTTTCATTAAATTCACCAGTTGCTATAAACATATAATTATTTCCTATCGTCATTATTTCCTCCTTTATCTCTGATAAATAAATAGTTAGCAATTAGTAATGCATCGCATGTTTTAAGTGTAGCCTTATCATCTATTTTTTTTGCTATTTCTTTAAGTCTTCTTTTTCTATCTTGTTTATTCTTGGGTAATGGGGCGTACATTTTCATCCATTTCTGAGGTGAAACCTTTTCATGTTCTATTTTTAAAGTTCCAAGTATACCAATCCAGATACCATAGTTAGTACCAAACTTAAATGCGGCGCTTCTTGCATCAGTTGGAAAGCTCCACACGTGTTCTATAACTGCTATAATTTTATTTCCTCCAATCAATCCTTTGTTTCTAACTGAAAAAATTATGTTAGCCATATCTTCAGGGGAGTCTGGACAGTTGTACAGCTTTGTACTAAAAGGAGGCCTATCAGAATAACTGACAACTGCCACTCCACCAGATTTACCTGGATCAATTGCTACTATTATTTTATCTTTCAGAAAATCTACACTTGTTTCCATCAAATCCTACCATATGGTTACCTATTTGGCCGTACCTACTTTTTGCAGCAACTATCATACACTCTTTTTCATCGTATTCAAATCTATCTACTGCGTATCCATAGAATACAAACAGTGCAGTTTCAGCAGTTTGTTCTATTACTCCACTTTCAGCATAGTCACTCATCTTAGGGATAGGATTATCTCTCTTTTCTATCTCTCTATTCAACTGACTAATTAAGAATGCTGTGCAGTTTGAAGTCTTACACACCCACTTATAATCATACATTATCTTCTCAATCTCAAACCTTCTACCTTCTTGTGCTCCTTCTGCTTTAATCAGTTGAATGTAATCATCAATTACTATATCAGGACGATGTTTCATGACCTCTCTTAATGAATCATCTAATCCTCTAATATCATCATACATCATAAGCTTCTTGTACTTTACCTTGATTATATCTTTAACAGAATCAATTTCTGCGAGTTCTTTGATAGTTAAATCGTGTTTTCTTACTTTATCATAGGATAAGGTATCGCTTTCGATAACTAATAGCTTTTTGAGCATTTCTACATTACTCATTTCCCTATTAAATAACATCACTTTATACCCTTGTTCTATAAGACTTTTTATTATGTTAAGCATTAGTGTTGTCTTACCATGTCCTGGTCTACCACCTAGAACTGTAACTTCTTTCCTTGTCATTCCCCCAGCTGGTGCATCTAATGCAGGTATTCCAAATGGGATTATATTTGTTCCTTCTTTTAATGTTTCAGCTGTCTCCTCTATTATAACACTGATATCACGCATCTTAGTAGGCTGTAATTCTCTTAACTCTTCTACTAATCTACTATGTTTCTCAAGGACCTTTGAAGTTTGATTATAATCACTATAACTCATCCTTAGAATATTACTGGCACTTGTAGCACACTCTCTTTGAACATGTTTCTCCCATATTATCTTTGCATAATGTTCTAAGTTACCATCAGTAACTGTGTCTGCAACTAATCCTGTTAGATAATATCCGTATTCACCCTTTCTACCGTGCTTCTCGTTACATCTGTTAACAACTGTTACTACTTCAATTGGTTCTCTTTGTTTATACATATTAGACATAACTTTCCAAACATTTTGAGGCTTATCATAATAAAATGCTTTATTCTTTCTTATCCAAGATGCAGCTCTATCAAAAGCATCAAGGCCTCCATATAAAACACAGCCTATTAAGGCTTCTTCAGCTTCTTCGCTAGCTGGAAGAGCCTCCATTATATTGTCTGTCATTTTCAACCTCCCTATCAAATATCTCAGTTTGAGACATTGGTTCGTAGTTCATTATTACAAGTTCACTTACTACTTTTTTAATCGCACTCCCTGCATACATAGTCTCTATTGTTCTTATATTATAATCTTTATACAAATCTCTTATGACCTTTTTATCATCGTAACTCACCATGAATTTAGCTCCTAAATTATTTATATCATCACATTTTTTTACAAGTGCTTCGTGCATTTCCATGTTAAAATCATGGTAGTAGTATGTTCCTTTCTCTCCTGCTACTACATATGGTGGATCAAAGTACCACATGTCTCCTTCTTGAGCTTTATACTTATCTATAAACTTTCTAAAGTCTAAGTTTTCTATTAAGGCACCTTCTAAATGTTTTCTTGATTGGATTAACTCATCTTTTAAATTATGTCTCCAATCCTTTTTAGGAGCTGAACTTATTGGGTTATAAGGATTTTTATTAAATGAATTTCTTATTATATAATAGTACAAACATGCTCTTCTTACATCAGGAACATTAATTTCCTTAGATGACATTATATGTTCTTTTGCTTCAGTAAATGTTTTTCTTGATCTAGGCACCCAAAATATAAACTCACAAAATTCATCAAAGTGATCAAGAACTACCATATACAGATTTACTATATCATTATCTATATCATTTACTACACTATTCTTTGACTTCTTTTTTCTAAAGAACATACTTAAACCGCCAGCAAACACTTCTAAATATCTATCATGTGGTGCTAGCATTGGAATCAATTTCTTACTCAGTTCAAACTTACCTCCATAGTATGGAATAACTACAGGACAGTCTCTCCATATTAATGTTTCAATCATCATCTTTAAAAAGTTCAATGCAGTCGTCACATATCTTTACATTTTGCTTTACTCCCATCTCTTCTTGTTCATGTAAAAACTCTTTTAATGTTATTTTTTCCTCTCTATTATCTTCTATTGCATCATTGTTTCTACGCATTTCTTCTACTTTAGACATAGCATAATTACTTATCTTCATTCTGATCCTCCTTCTTTATTGGTGTAATTTTTTCGTGTGCTTCTCTTAATGTTTTCCTCATTGGATACATTTTTTCAAGTGCTGATATAGCAACGTATGCATAGTTTAGTGATGCTACTGGATATCTAGATAATAAGTTTAATGCATCTGTTGCAATTTTTACTTGTCTTTGGGATTCTTGATATCCTTTATCACGTCCTATATCAGACCCTTCGTCCAAGTATTTTTTGTTATCTACTATCATTGCATATGCACTATTACCAAGAGGATCGTTTTCACTATCACCAGCCATTATAAAAAACCATTCATCATCATGCATTACATCTTGACTCTCTGGCCACTGTTTTACTTTAAGTATCATTTTTCTTCTCCTTTTAATAAATGTAGGGCGAACTCTGCGTTGGCAAACATTTTGGTTCATTAAGCTGTTCCAACCTCGTCAGGTGTCGTCACGGAGCATATAGCTCTGGAGAGTGAGACTTTTATTATACGCTTCAGCACCCTACATTATTATGCTTGTGCTACTTTAGCCATTCTCATAACTTTAGGATATATTTTATCTTCAAGCTTATGAGTTACTTCTGTCTTTCTGTTTAGTAAATGAGTGGCTGTCCATGTAGCTGCGTTTAATAAGTCCCAATAGTTATCAGGCTTATTAGCTATTATATGGTTAGTTATCTTTTCAATATGCTTATTAGGAAACATCTCAATCACATCTTTAATATGTTCCCCTTTAACTTTAGTACCAGTAAGAATAGGCATATCAGATGCAAATATCCTTGGAATATTATCAACTACTTGTTCTATAATATTTTCAAGATTACCTAAATCTGTCTCATTCCATATAATGTGCTTGAACTTCTTATGGTCTGAGATACGACCTATTGTCATACCATTTGAGCATACTAATCTATAAGTACCTGCAATGACTGATACTTGCATGCTTCCATCATAAGAATTATGAATTGATACTCGCGGATTAAGTACATCTCCATTACCAATATCAACTTTCTGGTCTGGAAATTTATATGTCCACTTAGTCCTGGCTCCATTAGCAAATGTACTGGCTTCAGTAAGAACTCCATTCCATTTCTTAATAGCTGGAAGAGATGCGTCAGATACTTCTTGATTAGTAACTAATCTGTAATTGTTAGTCATACAGCTAACTACGCTGCCTGTGTCTTCTCTTACTATGAACTTATATCCTGTGTTTTCTCTATGAAAAGCAAAATTAGCAGGATATTCTTTAACTGGAAACAATGTGTTTTCTATCATTGTTATTTCTCCCTTCTTTTTCGTATTGTCTTTTAAAGTATAAAGTCGTTGTATATACTTTTGAAATGTTCCAATCTGGATGAATGAACTTAAGATAATCACTAAGTTCTTTTGTTGCGTCTTCGCTTGTTCTTAGAATGTGTTCTATTTCCGACATCTTTCCCATACTTCTTACTCCTTATTTTTTGTACTTCTGTGCCTGACGATATTTCCTTCCTCCCAAGCCAGTACCGTTGATACCTCAGTATTTCATCTTCATCATAGTGATCTATATCAGGAACTTCATAAAACAGCACTTTTGCAGACATATTACCTATATCCATCACCATTCCTTTCATCCCTGTAACCAGGGTTTTGAAACAGTCACCCTCTTTAAGATTCTTTAGCTTTGTGCAAACTACTTTCTTTTTCATATCGTTTAAGCATCTCTTCTATTTCTGATGTTAGTTCTCCATAGCTAGTTGCCCACTCTCTAGATTCATTTTGCTTTTGGGTTTTATTAGCTATAATGTACTTTAAAGAGAATAATATCTTTGACACTTCACTTATAGAAAGCTTTATTGTCATACTCCCTTCATTCACCATTATCTGTCAGCCTCCATTTGTGCATCAGTCATTATGTTATCAAAGTCATCAATAGTCATTACACGACCTTGATTAAACCAATTCATTATAAGCTCCATAAGAAGCTGTAGCCTCTGATGGTCTTCTTTCCAACCTGATCTTGCTTTTAAAATCTTGCTTTCCACCATGTACCCCATTTATTAGTAAGTTCAAAGTTAATTTCTCCGTTCCAAAGTGGTGCTTCTTTTTCTTTAGTTTCTCTTTTCTTTTTATAATAATCTCTCATGTAAAGAGTATTTTTACTTGGATTTGATATTCTTGGTCTGCCTCTTTTTGCCATTTTACTATCTCCTTGTGCTATTCTATTATCAGTTCACAGATTTTAGGATTTTTTTCCACTGCTTTTTTTATATCCTTAATACATCTGTCACACATAAATATGCATGATTTTCCGTGTTCATTCTTTATATGAACTTTTACACATTTAAACGTATGCATAAGTCTCATATATCTGTTCTCTTCGTGTTGGCATACATTACAAAAAGCACCGAAGCCAGCGTCTTCCTGTGTAACTGTTGTTACAGGTATTTGATTATTCATGATTTCCTCCATTCATTAAATATAAATTATAGGGACCAAGGCTGCTAGCCACCTTGATGTAATCACCAACTACTCTCTGCTCGTTAGTACCGTTAACACTTCTGGCCCCTAAGTTTTTGGACATAAAAACGGGAAAGCAGCTATTGGGGTCAAGAGTGTCCCGAGAGGTAGGGAGTAAGAAGGGGTAGCCACTTTCCCTTATCGTTAATTTGAAATTAATATCTATTTTCCTTTATATCAATGTTTAATTTAAGTTGGTTATCCTTTTTTGGATTCCAATCAAAATCAACAAGAAAGTACTTATCTCCACTGTATTTCCCATAAAATGTGTTGTTTTTATCACTGTTGCCCCATGCTTTTAATATATCTTTGTGTGGAACATGCATTACACCATCTTTATATTTAATAATAAGAACTTCTTTTCTTCTAATACAGGATTTAATTATTGGACTACGAACTGATACTTGTCCTCTGAATAACTTTTTTGATTTGTATATCATATTAACCTCCATTAATTGTTTAACATCTCAGTAGGTGTAAACGGTGAGTGCCGCTAACCGTTCCAAGTCTGCCTTATTGGACAGCAATCTGAGGTTATGTTAAACAAGTAGCCACCAGTGCGGTTTTGACTTATCTGGCTTTCCGAGTGTCATGACAGGTGTCGCAGAAGCTACTTGAAAGATAAGCGGCCTTTAAGCAAGAGCGCTGTTCGCTTTTCCACATCGTACAATCAGGTACCAATAGATGATACTCCTTAAAGACCACTTATTCATTACCAAGATTATCTACTTTTTAGTAGTCTTGTTTGTGGTGGTAGTAGTATACTTCTCTCTAAGAGTATTAAACTCATTTTTGAACTCAATCATTTTCTTAGAGTACTCACCATCTTTACCAATGCCTGAAAAGTATAGCTGTGGTGTCACATTCTTACCATTAGCACTTTTCATCCATCGCTTCGTTGTTGTTGTTCTACTACTAGCAAGTCCTTCTTCTCGCATTGTTTGAAGCGCTGCAGTGGTTATAACACCTTTAGTATGCAGTTTCTCAGCCTCATTAACTGTTAGTTTCCCCATGTATCATCTCCTTTTTCTATGCTAACATCAATTACTCCACACTCTTCTATTGTAAACGAAGTGTAAGATGGATTAATTGTTAGCTGGTTATTATCAGTTGTTTCAAACACCATGATAGACTTACCATTGTACAATCTTGTTCCTTTAAAAGTAAGTTGTTTAAAGACTGTACCATCATTGGTGCCTACTATATATGAAGAACCTTCTGTAAAGACATGCTGTGTATATGAATTATCATTTACCATTTTTCTTCCCCTTCATTATTGTCTTTTTTGTTAGCATTAGTTGCATCAACATCTTCTTCACTTGCTATACCTACAAAGGAGGCAAGACTATATCTACGAAAGTAAGTTATAGCACTACCAACTGATTGATACACATTCATACCCTTATGCTCAGCTATAGGACATAATACTGTATTTGCAATCCATTCACCTGAGATATGCATATACAGTGTTGTTAAACCTATACTGCCTGCAGTTCCATCTGGCATTTGTATAAAAGATATACCATGCTTAGCAAGCAACGGCCTTAGATACTGAACTAGCTTATCAAACGATGTATACTTATATCCATAACCAGTACTGTCTTTAGAAATATCTTTAATCTCTTTTTGCAATGCTAGTTGTGCTGATGCAAGAGACTTAATTGATTCTGACTTTTGTATCATCATCTCTTTTTCTCCTTTCTGTATGGACTATCACATATATGATTATATACACAATAATCACATTCCCACTTTTTTTGAAATGGTACTCCTTCAGTTACAGCTGGGATTAATTCTTCTTTGATTGCTTCATTACAGTCTTTCCAATACTTAAGAGCTTTGCCAGCCCACTCAGGTGCCACTTCTACATTCTTCATACTGCTATTATCTTTATTATAGTAATCAATATTCAAAAACACATAATCTACATTCTTTATTTGTTTTGATATACCAAGAGCATACGTACCAAGCTGAAGATTATAGTTGGTATTACTTTCATCTCTGTTCTCTTGTTTACCAAACTTCTTACGCCATTGATACGATCCCATAGTTTTAAGGTCACTTATATATGCAACATTATCTGATATTAAAACATTATCTAGTCTTCCCTTAACCCTAATATCAGGAATCACAACTTCATATTCTGTGTGTATTGCATCACTTGATGTTGCATACTCTGAGTCTGGACTATCCATAAATCGATTAATTGCCATTTCAAAGTCTTTATGTACTAAAGTTCCAAGCCTTAGTAGTCTTTTAACTCTTAAATCAAGAGGTTTTTCTTCAGCTCCATCTATTGCAAATTTCTGTTTCTTAAAACAACTACCTGCAGTTGAAGCACTAAACCAATATCCTCTCTTTTTACGCCTCTCTTTTTCTTGTGCTATTTTATGGTCTAAATAACTATCATAAATAGCCTCTATATTGAGATGCATTACTTATTATCCCATGGGCCCGATGTATCCTTTTCAGGGTCTTTTGTAACAGATGATATTTGCATACTTAAGTATTTAGAGCCTGCCTTAGACTTTGTTTTCCACATAGCAATACTATATTTACCTTCTTCAAGGTCTTCTAAAAGCTCTATGGAACCTGAAAAGTCTGGTGATCTCTCACCTTTTTTATCTTTTGGAAATGCAAATCCCTTACCTACTTTTGTGTATGTAGCCATTTAGATTCTCTCCTTATTTAAGTTAGTCTTATACTGTCTCTTAACCTATCTAAATATAACAATATATAATCTTAGAGTCAAATTATTTTTAGCCAATCTTTCATTTCTTGTACAGTTCCATCAAATATATCTTCATTATCATATACTTTATGTACTTTTATTTTTAATATACTATTATTTCTTCTTATTCCATTGTTTGTCTTTTTAGGTTTATTATTAGGTTTATTATATGTATATATTGTATAGATATACTCTTCTCCACAATCTCTTAATCCAGCTGAATACAAATAGATATGACCAACACCATCTTTAAAATGTGCAACAGTTTGAGCAGCTAAACATGATATGCCATTAGCTATTTTTCTTTCATCATTTATCCTGATTCCATTTACTATATGCATGTCATCCAAAAATTCAACTAGTTCTTTTCCATGTATTTCAGGATATCCATCCATTTGTCTATACATTACAACTATCTCATTATCATTATGATCATCAATAAATGTTGTTAAGCTTCTTGTCCCCATTGTTTATCTCCTTCTCTTTCTTTCTTTTAATTGGGCCCTCTTCTTTATCTTCCCACATATTTTTATAATATTCATCTGCCTCACTCCAGTTGCCATTCTCTTTCATTTCTTCATAATAATCTCCCATTCTACTCATTTTTGTCCTCCTCTTCATGTAATCCTGAGTGCTCTTTACATCTACTACATATATCATTGTCTGGCCATCCAGGGTACATAAATAATGCACCGCAACAATTACTAACCCCTCCAAATGTTCCATTATCATCCATATACTTTTTGCTCCATATATCATAATGTTCGATAATCTCTATATATGTTTCTTTGTCAAGATTAGTCATTTCTTGAGCTGCACTAGTAAACATATTATGATGTCCTAATCGTCTTACTGATTCATAAGCTACGAACTCTTCTTTTGATATTTGTATTTTCTTCATTTCTTTGTTCCCTTCTTCTTTGTTCCAATGAGTACATTCTTCACAACATTCATCTTCTAATCCATGTAAGTCGAATCCCATGTTATTCCCTCTCTTTTATAATGTCTTCTTAGTCTTGCTACTTCACTCTTAGCCATCTCTGTATCCTTAAAGAATATTCTAGTTCCATTTACGAGCTTAAAGCCATAGTTCTTGTTCTCTCTAATGGGATATAGAATCATATCACAGTAGTCTTTAACAAACTCATTTATGTTCATCATCATCCCCCTCAGTTATCACAAGACCAATTTTATCAAGCATGTCCTGCACACTTTTGTCGACATTTATTTTTATAGAATCTTCTTTAGTTATCTCTTGGCATTCTATCACTGGACATGAATTTAGGACTTCAACAATAGTCTCAACTATTTTACGAATAGATTTATTTAACTTTTTAAGTTCTTTATCAAGATTATCTTCTAAGTGTATATTACTTATGTCTGATATATTATCTAACACATTGCTTGCAGGATAATCATTGTATATGTTAACAACTTTTTTAGTTGCTTCTACTAAATTCTCAGTTACTTCTTGCATTACTTGCATATTAGCCATCACTTGTACCATTTTAATTAACTTCTTATTTTTCATGAGTGTCCTCTCCCTTCTAGTTATTGTAACCCATTAAAGAATATACCCTATCTTACCCATTATTTCTCCAAGTGTTTAAACCGAGCTGTGGTTGCTATCCACGTACCTTTAATGAGCCTTACTCAATCTGATGTTACTAGCGGAGGTCTGTGCTCGGTTTAAAGTTATAGGACTGTAGTACATTAATTTAACCCACTAGAGAATGTACCTGCCTACCCTCCTCGAGCCAATATCTTGCCACGACTCCAATCCAATAGTGGGTTATAAATCGCACATCATTATAATAAATATCAATGTACACATTACCACAAGAACTATCAAGCCTACTTCTAACATTAGAAACTCCTTTCGCCACTTTCATAATCTTTGTCAGCTTTACCATTTTTTGCGGCTTTATTGTATTCTTTAGCTTTATACTCTTCATCTGTTACTGCACCACAATATATGCAATAACCAATGTCTATATTACTGATGAAATACGACTTACATACTAAGCACTCTCCGAAACTCAGGTGTGTATCTGTTATCATTATTCCTCCTTTATTAAAATAATAATTAGGGAGCCTCAGCTAAAAACAACTAAAGCATCTGTCGGGAGCAATTGCCTCGTTAGAGGTCACGGTTCAATACAACTCTATTTTCATAGACTGTCAAAGTGCATTGATATCCTTCGCAGGATGCACACATTACCAGGGCCACTATAGCCATTGCATTAGTATCTTAGGCTGCTTTACCACCCAGAACCTAATAGATACTGTTGAATCCGCCACAAAGAAGTTAACCTTTCGGTTTCTTTTATGTGGTACGCCAAGACCTTGTCTGTAAGAAGTTATCCTACTTCACAACCATTACTGGCTGTCCCTCATTTGAGGTTAGTGCGGCAACATACAGTCCATTGACTAAATGCTACCTAAACAAGTGCTCGTCAGGAGCTTTGAGGCACTCCTTCTTTAAAACGAGCGTTGAGTTAATATCCGTACATAACTACTGCAGCATACAATAATTATGCCTTAGGATAAAACTCCCTAAATTGAATAAAATTCCCAAGTACCTTCCCAAGAACATAACTTTGTTAATGGAGAGTAACCGTTCT
>Ga0080013_1001968_pt1 | contig 25566 bp, 26 predicted proteins | sample ETNvirenome_6_85_FD_69236 | JGI IMG/M metagenome (GOLD analysis project Ga0080013, IMG submission 69236) | Marine viral communities from the Pacific Ocean - ETNP_6_85 (SPADES assembly) (version 2) | ecosystem: Environmental > Aquatic > Marine > Oceanic | place: Pacific Ocean | collected 2013-06-19
TTCATCCCATTTACATTGATAAATCTTATCAGGTGTTCGTTTTGAGCATCGGCAGACCCAACTTTAATATGTCTAAATCCAATCTCATTTAATTGACTGAGATACCTTGGATTATAAACCGAGGTCATTGGAGTAATGCCCTCACTTAAACAATACCCAACAAATTTTTCATGGTCCGACCACGACAATTCTAATTCTTTGTAATGGTTGTAACGATCGCGCCATCTCCTCGCTAAATCGTCGGCAAAAAAGGTTTGGATCTTGGCAAATTTAGCCCCGGCCCTCGCTGCCTCCCCGACCATTTCTCTAAGAACAGTTAAATTTCCCCGATGGTTTTGACATAGTTCCGCTATTATCACTTTCTTTCTCCCAACTTAAAATCATCTCTTGTCCCTCTAGGAGGGCTTTAGTCTCTCTCGCATAGTATTCAATCAATCTAAAAACTTGAGCATGAAGAAAAATATATTGTTTCATTCTTTCATGTTCGTCGGGCATTACGTTTTTCATGCTCCGAACTTTGTTTTCAGCTTTAAAAATATCTAACTGTAAAGTGTCGCTTATAAGTTGAGTAAAAAGAGCATTGTTGTAATGCTTGCCTTTAAACCCATCAATGATTTTTGCAGGGGAGGAATAAATTTCCTTGAGTGATTTTGTAACGTCTCCCAAAATTCTAAAGTATTCTTTAGGTTCGTACTGAGACTTTAATTGATTCATGCACTTTACTTCTTCACGTAAATTATTATTTAAGCAATCATCCAATCCTGCAAAAACTTCTTTGAGATCTTTTAAAATTTGACCTAAATATTCTATTGCATCTTTTTTTCTTTTTTCAAATGCGACTTTTTCTTTTTTGTTAAATTTATAAATATGCTTTTTGAGCCTTGCAATTGGAAAGGCATCTTTTTTAAAACTGTCAGATAAATCATCCCAAGACTTAACGGTAGTACCTGCAATGACCGCGCCTTTAAGAGAAGTATTATAGACGTTTAACTTTCTATTTCTTTTATACTTTAAAATAGAGTTTTCATATTCCCCATGACACCTTTTCCATACAGGTATTTGTGTCGCAATTTTATCCTCATTAGTTTTTATTTCTTTCCAAAGAGGCCTAGACTTTTCTATATCAAATTCAACTTTGGTTCCCGGTACATGACTGGCATTATCAATAAAGCATAAATCAATCCCTGTAATGATAATTTCCTTGGCCCCTAGCTCATACGCTAATTGTAAACCTGCATTTGCAGAGCTAACACCACCATTTAATTCTGCGTGTTTGTATCCCGACCAATTACAAATACCATTTGCTCGATAGACCATGATATTATTTTTAAAAAGTTTAGTGAACTCCACATCACACCACGGATAAGAAACGTAGTAAATGTCATTAGTATCCTCCTTTTTAACACCGTCAAAAATTGCAGTTAGTTTTCTTTCACAGCGAGTAACAAAATGTGGTCTTATGCCCTCTTTTAATAAGCGCCTTAAAGATGCATCACACGCAATAATACACGCCTTTTTTGTAAGATCTTTTTCCTTACAAACTTTAATAAACTCCTCCATCGAGGGGCCAGCGCCAACAACAATATGAGGCATATCAGAAAATTTATTATAAGCTTTATCAATTGAGTAAGCCTCTTGTAATGTTTCAAAATTCTTTTGGGTCTGTATCCAACGGTTAAAAGTATCAGATGCGCACCCCATGGATTGAAAAACACTTGTCGATGCAGCTAAAACTTTTTCAGTTAACGCTTTTGTGGCGACCTCACCCATAACTCCTTTAGCACTATAAACAAAGGGGTCCGGGACTATCTCAGGTTTTAAACATGTCTGTGCTCGCGACCCATCTTTGGGATCAAACCGGGTGAAGGCTTGATAAATATGGTGTTGTATTTCTGAGTCGGGGACACCCAAAAGAAAATCTATTTTTTTGTTGTCCAAAATGTGCGCACAAAAATGACGCTTTAATGTTGCATGGAAACGATTGAGGTTGGGCTCGATTACAACGATATGACTTATCGTTTTATTCATCTTTAAAATTTCATCTAAAACTCTTGAGGTTCCAAACCCAAGGATAACAACGCACAAGGGATTATTTACTCCCCGAACTTGCACATCGTCCTCGGTTGGTATTGGCTCCTCGGGAGCATCATTCAGGGCCTTAACAACCTCTGGTTCTAAAACGGCAAGGTTACTTTTATAATACTTTAAATTCGGCTCAATTATTGCCCAAGGCTTTTGAGGCTTTGTATCTGAAACTGTAGAGGACATATTTATTTTCTCCTATGTGATCATCCCGATACTCGTAGAGATTTGGATATGTTAATGGACCCTTTGGTTTAAGATCCAATTTCTTCGTTACTACATTTAGTTTCTCCGAGGACTCACCACGACCAAATAAAGTTGATCGTTTATATCTTTTGGCCTTCCACTGTGTGGCAAAACATTTCTTAAGGTTTTTGGTATCAACCTCCGAGTCGATTACATTCCAAGACCTTTCTCTAAACTCTTGTCTACCACCTACATTAATAACAGGGAGACCTATAAAACTACTTTCTCGTATTCCACACGATGAATTACCAACTAAAAACTTGGCTCCTGAGAGCTCCCTCAAAAAGTCGAAAGGCTCTTTATTAATGGCCTTGATTAAATAATGTGGGTATGTCTCGTGATAAGTTGTAATTAATTCAATTAATTTTTCCCGACCAAGATCCGCGTTTGGCCAATACCATATACACTTAGCGGTTTTCTCATAACAGAAGTCTACGATTGCCTTTAAAAGAGTTTCTGTTTCCTCTAATTGTGTTTCCAAGTTATTGGTGTCTGGATGCATAAAACAAACTATGTATCTTTCTTGTGGAACCCACCTAAAAATCTTTTTCTTTTTTACAAAATCCAGCGAGGTACAACCGGGGTTAAAAACGCGCATTGGTTCCTCACCCATGGCCACAACATAACGTCTCGCCATTGCTGTATTGGTCATGTGGTAATCTGAAAGTTTAGTTACTGCGTGTCTTATCTTTTCATCAACGTTACCGGAGATCTCCCCACCTTGAATATGAATTAAAGGAATATTGTTATAGGCAGCGGCCATTGCGGCAGGGAGGGTTTCAAAACGATCTGCGACAACATAAAGGAGTTCTGGTTTGTCCTTTAAAAGGGCATCTCCTAAATCCTTTAAAATGTCTGCCGAAATTTTAGATATTCTATTAGGATCGTCTTTGTAATTATTATATGGTAGAGCAACAACATTAATATGAGGATACGCTTTAATGATAAATTCTTTTGTCTGTCCATATTCTTCATCCAAGATGGTTGAGCCTAGATAAAGGGTTAGCTTAACCTCTTCATCTTTTTTCATATATTCTAAATACTCACTCATTCTCCCAAATGTTGCCCGATTAAAAAGGGCCATTGCAAAATGCCTCATATAACTAACCTTTTTTCGATAATGTTTTTTGCTATATAAAGATCCATGGGACCGTCTATGTTAACACTCCGTTGGTAAGGCATCACATGACCATGGCAGGGTTCTATAAAAAAGGAGTCTTTAGTTAAAAAGTCTTTCGCTTTAAAAACATAAAAAGCGCCATTGCGAATAAAGACAGGATTTAAATCTTGTTTGTTGTGAAAGTTCCCTCTTTTAAGGGGAAAAGCTTTGTCACCATGTATCGTGTACATACGCGAAGGGTGAGTTTCTTCAACATCTCTTAGAGAGATAACTGAGTGACACCCACTTGCATCTAGTTTCTTTTTAATTTGCCGAAAATCTTTGAGTTTTCTAAAGGGTGTTGTCGGTTGTAACAACCAAACCCAAGCGTCCTCTTCAACCTTGCACGATTCAATGGCGTCCTTTACAACGTCTTTCATTAGGGCCGCATCGGTACACAATTTATCAGGTCTTTCATGTCGGACAACATCGTCCCAAATACTATTATCACTATCTAGAAAATATTCTATATCCGAGCTCAGTATAATCTTTTTAAAAATCCTTGAGGTTTTGGCAAGCTTTACGGCTTTTTCCGTAATAGTTTCCATGCCATCTAATCGAATAAGGTTTTTATTTATAATGGATTTAGACCCGGCTCTTGCAGGTATTAAAGCGACATGCTCCACGACTTTCTCCCAATCGCCACGATTTTATAACCTCTGGATGTTAATATTATTTCCTTATGCATTTTATCTAATGTTTCTTGGGTCATGACTTGATCATCTAACCATTTTGGTAAAGGCTCATATGGACCGAATCCATGCAATCCTTTAACTAAAGGTTTAACCTCGGACTCAATAGTCCAAGAGTCGCAGTATTTAAACCCGGCTTGTTTATAGGCCCTAAGAAGGGTGTCGTGTTTAAAGTACCATAAATGAACAGGTTGAAACGTAAAAGTTTCTTTCCAAAATCTGCGTACAACCGCAGAGTCTACATTAGGAACACAAGTTATAATATAACCATCACGGTTTAATATGTCGTGGCAGTTTTTTAAAACTTCGATTGGGTTTTTAACATGCTCAAGAACGCCCCATAGAGAAACAGCATCAAACTTTTTCCCTTCTTTCTTGCATTGGGCAAGCCATTCATCCACGCCCATTTGATGGGTGTCGATGCCATATTTCTTAGCATGGTCTAAGCTTTTTTTATGTGTATCAACTCCGACCCTTTCAATCTCGTCGGAAAATTTTGATAGAAAATATCCTATCCCACATCCTATGTCGCAAATGCTCTCAATTTTTCCTTTTAAAAAAGATACAGCTAAATCAAACTTTTCATCTTGCTTTTTCTTTTGAGAAGGAGATATTTTAAGTTCGGCCCAAGTTTTCATTGCATCGGATTTTTCATAGAAATCACTTAGAACCTCTTGCTTTGGTTGACGGTTGTTATAAACAAATCCGCAATCGCAGAGCTCTACTCGCATTGTTCGCTTTTGAAAAATGGAATGGCGAAAGGTACTGGGCTTACAAAATATACAAAAAGAAGGTTCAAAAGAATCATCTTTTAAATTATCGAAGTAATCGAGTACATTTGTTTCGAAAGTATTATATTTATTCATGAGGGAAAATTAGACTTTCGTTTGGAGAATATGTCAATGAAATTATTACACTTAGGAAAACCAACAATTGGAGATAATCACTTTTATAAGAGGTGGGAAACCTTTGGGAAAGTGTACACCTCCCTATCAGAGGCGGCCCATGACCTTAACCAGATTGAAGTTGTCATCATTGATCATTATACAATTTTTGATGACCAGCACTTAGATATTTTTCCAATCCTTAAATATATCATTAGCCCGACGACCGGCCACACTCATTTAAAATTTACTCCCGACAAGTTTAAGGGAAAACTTTTAACCTTGAGGGGAGAAAAAGAATTCTTAAATGAGATTTGCGGAGTCTCTGAGTTCACCATGTATTTATTGCTAAGGCTATGCAGAGAGTTAAGTCCCCATCCTATGCTTTTAAAAGGAAAAAAAATTGGGATCTTGGGTATGGGTAGGATTGGCTCACAGGTAGCTACGAGGGCCGAGGCGTTCGGCATGGAGGTCCGGGAGTTTGATAAGAAACATAATCAATATTATTTAAAAGGATTGTTTATTAGTTGTGACTTTATCAGTGTCCACCTAGAAGAAAATGATCATACTCGTTGGCTTGTTTCAAAAAATCTAATTTACAATATGAAACCCACGGCATTTTTAATTAATACTGCGAGGGGCTCAATTATAAATGAGAGCTCTCTAATGAATGCGCTTATAAAAAAGAAAATTGCAGGGGCCGCAATTGATGTTAAGCAATCTAGTTACTACTTAAATGAAAAGACGCCTAATTTAATTATAACGAATCATATTGCAGGTAGGGCCGTTGAGGACAGAATTAGGACAGATGAATTTATGATTAGAAAACTAAGGGATGAACTTCTCCAGACGATAAGAATACAAACCGAAATGTTCTAGGGTGTGTTCCCAATTACTAAATATTGAACTGTGACCTGCGCAGTGGTAATTGCTGCCGAAATTGCCGTAAAGCCTGTAGTGGTAGGGCTTAAATAATTTACACTTGGAAATAAAGTGATTTCCATCGATGAATTTGTGACATTTGTCACTGCCGCGTGAACCCTTGTACTCTGGGCATTTGCAAATGCAGAAAAAACATTTTCCTTTTTCTCTTTATACCCTACGGCAATTGTAACTGTAGCCGAGCCGGTAGCAGAAAAAAGAACGTTCCCGGTCTCCATAGTTTGATAAATATAGCTTTTAATTTGGGTTTGATTGTTATGATATACGCCCTCGATTCGAGACTTATAAAGGGTATCTAAGGACCGATTAAGAGGTGTTACGGACCCAATGTCGAAATCATTAATGGCCTCATCGTTTCTAAAGGTCATTCTTCATTCCTTGGAATAGTGAACTGAGGTGCGAATTGTAATTTTTGGGCCTTCTCTTCTGCCTCATTTGACGCCTTCTCAAACTTTTTAAAGAGCTCTCTATACTTTTGAACAGGTAAACCACTTTGAAGAGCATTAAAATAAGCGGAGCATGTAAGTTCCATAAGCTTACCAGCGCCCGATTTATCCCGATTAAAACAGTAAAAGCCTTTATCGATGTTACTTAGCTTTTCCCATTTCCGTCTCGAAAGTTTTCGGAGACTGTCACTCATTCTTTTGTCGAGCATGATTGACTGCATTTTATTTTTAGTTTTCCAGTATTCAATGCCTTTTTTCAATTTTGGATCTGGTTCTATAATTGTGTATCCCAAAGACCATTTAACCGCATTTTTTAGTGTGGTCATGCCTTCGTCACCCATCTCTTTTTGAAATCCTGCAATGGTACGTTGAAACCTAGTGGTGGGCAGCATGGACAACCAAAATCTCCAATCGGGGTCCATGGTTATATAGCGTCTTTTATTTTTTGGGATCTTTGGATTTGTGTCAATTTCTTCTCTAATCTTTAAAGTATTTGCCAGTTTCCTAGCACCTTCGATTAGTCCTTTCTCAAATGATGAGGCTCCCTTTGTGTCCTGTTTTGCGAGATTGTAGAGTGTTCTAAACTCCTCCGCTTTATTAATCTCACCTAATTTCCTGCCGGAATAAAGATCTTGATCAAAAGCAAGTTCCATGGCTCCTCGGATAAGAGGGTTTGATCTCATTAAAAAAGGTCTTTGATCACTTGGAACCCAACCAAGAATATCCTCTATGGGCATTTGAAAACCTGTTAACAAATACTTTCCAAACTTGACGCTAATCATTCGGTTTACCCATGAAGGATAATTTTCCCTAAGGTCATCCGCATCCGGAGCAAGGTTTTCATAAAACTTTAGAGCATTTGTTACGACTCCCGGCCTATGGGCCAAAAGCCTCGCATGGTTAACAAAGTTCTTTTGTGAAAAAGTGATGAAAGGCATAAAGGTCGAAAGGGCTTTTTGAAATCCTGTAATGTCTCCATAATCATATAGCGCCTCGTAGGTAGCTTTAGCCGACATTTTTGGGCTTAAGCCTTGCATTCTATGGGTTAAATAATTAACAAGCCTTGCCTGAGTTTCTACATAGGTCGCAAAATTTCTGCCCATAACTACAGGGGCCCATTTTGAGCTAAGCGGATTCACAAAAGTATTTAGAAAATTATGGTAGGCAATTTTAGCGCCATCACTCATGGCCTCACCTGCGAGGTCATCTACTAACATATCACCATCGACAACTTTTAGTTTTTTGGCCTCCTCTACAATCTCCTTTAGGCTCTTTTCTATGCCTCCATATAGTTTAACTTTTTCATCAAGTCGCCCTGCCGTGATATGGTGAGCTCCACGCATTAGTGCCGCGACCGGCTTGCTAAAGAATTTTTTAATACCTGAAAGGTTTTTAATTGCCTCTTTATCTCCCAAACTGGCCAACTTTTTTAAACCCTTCATTACGAGACCTTTTTCATCAAAAGCCATCATCGCAGTATAATATGCGGTTTTAGGGTTAAGGGCATGACCACCGATGTGATAAGCATTAAGAATAATATTAGAACTAAAGTTCATTGCGTGATAAGCCGGGTGTGGCAGGGTAAGCAATCTTTTATAAATCCCGGTTACTCTTTCAAAGCCTCCAATAATGCCGTCTAATTCTCCACCTTGAGTGTAATATCCTTTTCTAGTTGTTTTATCCCACTGGTTTACAAATTGTTTTGGGCCATATAATTCAGTCTGTTTTGCCAAGGGAACAGATTGGGCCATATCCTCAGGCGTCCCTTTTCCCGGTATTGCATCCGTAACCTCATAGTGCTTTTTTGGTCTTTTATAAATAAGGTATCCGGCCTTTCTAAAATCCATCTCACTCCAAGCCTCTTTTTTAGCGAGTGAGGGATTCTTTTTAATTAAGTGTTCTATCAATTGAGACCTTGTAAAATTGTAATTTTCTTTTCCAAGAGACTCATACATTTTGTCTTGAAGGTTGGCGTACATGATTTGTACTTGCCTATATGTCCACGCCTTTACAGGGTTTCTTGTGTACTGGTCAGGGTCTACGCCTGTTCTAGCTTTTAAAAAGTTTCGTTCGGCAGGTTTTAATGGTTGATCAAATTTAAGGTGTTTAACGTCCAAACGATCCATGATACCCGGCCACCAATACCTAAGTTTTTGAGGAGGCTCAAGTCCAACCTTAATAGATTGTTCCCAAAATTGGTCGGCAATGCTTTTTGTCCCGGAGTATTTTCCTTGGCCTAACCAACGGTCAATCTTATCTTGGACCTTGGCATTTTTAACATCAACGTATTTGCTTTTACCAATAAACGCGGACTTTTCTAGTGCTTTAGGAGTGATATAGACGCCTTCTTTTTTAATCGTTGAGGCGTGATTCATAGTGTCTGCAAATAAAGTTTTTTCTTTGTCGTTTAGGTTTTGGAAAAACTTACTTGCTATTCTTTCGGACGCAATTTTAAACCCCTCTAGATCCTCAGCAAGGTTATTTCTAATGGCGACTCTTTTGGCTCCATCAATTTGAGCATCACTATATGCATCTCTTATAGGACCGGAGCGCGCAATGTCGTCCATATTATCCGCAGTTTGAAGGGTTCTAACTAAAGGCTTAGGGACTCCATAGTCCGTTACAAACATTTTTCCGACCCAATCCTTGGCAGGGTCCACAACTTTCTCTAATGCCCATGGGACACCCGGAGCTTTTGCGACCGTATCAAACATCTTAGGAATACCTGATTTATGCCAAGCCCATAGCGAATATTCGCCCGGAATAAGAACCCTATTAGCGAAAAGAATGTCGCCTTGCTCTATAATAGACGCGCCTTTCAATCGGTTCTTTATTCCTTTTCTATTTTTAATAATGGTTTTGGTGTCATTAATTGCAGATTTCGGGAGCCTTATAATGGCCCTTGCAATTCTCTGTTCCTCATTGACCGCATTATAAATTAAACGCTCTTGTTCCTGAGCTACCTTGGTCATTATTTTATCTTGTTCTTTGGCCGTTAATTCGATGATTTCAGGTTTTGCCTTGCCTTGAGCAACCAAAGCATCATGGGCCTTCTGTAATTTCTTTTGGTGTTTTGCCATAATTTGAGGCTTAGCTTTTTCGGCAATTGTACTCAATTCTTTTAAACCCTTTTTTGTAATGGCAACACCCTTAGCGGCCTTTGGGATCTCAAGGGCCATCTTACTAGTGGTTCCTACTCCAAGAGTTACATACGTTATTGGATCACCTGCCATCGAAAGAGGTAAGGCATACCACCCGGCTTTTTCTTTATCGACTCCCAAACCAATTAAAAGATTTTTAAAGGTATGATCCGTGAAGTTTTCAAATTTCCATTTTGCAGGGAGCATTCCCCTTTCTTTAAGACGAGAAGTTAACAGTTTTACAACGGTGTTTTCTCCATAACCCAAAACTTCAAAGAACTTTTTGACATAAGGTTTTTCGTACCACAATTCTTTATTTCTCGTTAAAGGTTTATATCCTTCACTTGAGAGCTCGGCCCTTGGGGTTATCAAAGTTCCTTGGTTTTTAATAATACTTTTACCGATTGCGTTTGGGTCTTTTAAAAGTTCAGCAACACTAGGGACATATTCCCTTGGTTGTCCCTCAAGATCATTCGGGTCATAAATAGGTTTCGCTTTAGGGTTTTCACCAAGAAAGTCATCAATATATTCTTGTTCCAAATCAGCTTTAGATTTTGCAGGTCTAGGCATATAAGCTTGAGCCACGGTAGACTTTGTAAAGCCCTCAAGACTTTCTTTATCTTGACCCACTGAGAGAGTCGGCTTTGTTGTTTCGGTGTCAGCATCCGACTTCAACCAGTCATCTAAAGTATATTCGGCCATTATCTACCGCCTAGTTCTTTCTTTCTCGCGTCCATTAAAATTTTTAGTTGAATACCAAGTTGTCGATCTCCCGGCCTAGCATTGGGCCCGATTAACCTATTGTGAAATAGGTAATTAAAAATCTCCTTTAACCTATTATTATCTGCGCTTTTTATTTTCATAACAAGGCCAGCGGCCTGTTCTTCGTTAATGGTTTCCCCTTGAACAACCTTACCATCAAGGGCCTTAACCGCGCTTTTTTCCTCAGGAGATGCCTTTTTATTGAGATACTCAAGGGCACTAATGTTTTTTTCTAGCCTAATTCTGGCCGCATTTGAGTTCTGCCTTAATTGCAAAATTTGAGCCTCGTTCCCTCTAATTTTATTTTCAAGGACTTTTACAGTGTCTTTGTGCCCTAGGGTGGTCGCGTGGGTTAATTGGCCCGTCAACATCATATTGGCATCCGTGAGAGACTTTACTTCATCATTATTATTTTTAATTGTGCCTTTTAAAAGGTTCCCTATGCTCATAGTTTTGGCAAATTCGGTAGGCGCAGGAGATACCCCGGTTGTTTCAATTCTTTTTCTTAAAACATCTTTTTCAAGTTCCCGGGTTTTCTTAACCTCTTCTGGAGATGGTCGAATTGACCTTTTATATTCTGCCTCCTCTTGCAAAAGCTCCGCACGTTCCTCTGCCATTTTCATGCGTCTTTGTTCCATCCCAATCTGGGCTTGTCGGTATTGGACCATACCCCTTTGTTTTGCAAGGTCTTTGTCATGCTGTCTTTTGAAGGCTAAACCACTGGCCAACCCTTTAGTAAGACCTCCAATAATACTCGCTAAATTCATTTGTCCTGAGGATACGCCCATAATTTTCTCCCTTTAAAAGCCAATACTTTCTAAAAATTTATCAAAACTACTTGGTTGAGGCTCGGGTGTCGTGGGAAATGGAACTTTGTATTTTTGTTCATACTCAACCGCAGGAGTCGTTCCTCCGTAATCCGCAGGTAAAACCTGTCCGGGTGTTGATCCCACCTCCATACCGCCCTCTAAAATAGGACTTAATGGTTTTGCCTCTGGAGTTTTGAGGTTATATAGAATAAAAGCTTTTCCCAATCCCTCGGCTACACCGCCCAATTGTTCCCAAAGAAACGCCTCCTCTTGAGCCTCTATTTTTTCCATTGCGATTTTCTTTTGAAAGGCTAAACCTTGAGTAAATAAAGTGTCTCTGACCTTAGCGAATCTTTTTTTCATTTCTATCATGGATCTATTTCTAGTTTGGGCATCTTTAAAATTTGCCGTTCGATCATACTCTCTCATGGAGTCTCTAAAAACTTGATCCATTTCGGCTAATTCTTTTTCAGCTATGAGTTTTTTACCCATGCGAATAGCTTTGGGCATAAACCCGATTTGTTCATCATCTGGTTGGTTGGGCGCCCCAATTGCTAATTTACCTTTTTGAGTTCGTTCTTGAGCCAAGGCAAATTCATTAAGTAATTTTCCATCTAATTCTTGTTCTAGTGCCATGGTATCCTCACAGGAAAAAGGCTACAGATAAAACGGTAGAAACAACGCTACCTAGAAAACTCGCAAATCCTGCCGATTGTTGAGAGCTCATTTGAGCCCCTGCAATTTCTCTTTCATGTGCCATTTGTCTCTCAAATCTTGAGATGTCCTCAATTGAGGCAATAGTCTGATCGAGCTCGGAATATAATCTATTTTGTTTGGCAAGCTCCCGGATCTGATCACGTTCTGTAAACATGATGTCCTCTTGGCGTTTCCCTTCATCAACAAAGGCACTAGTTCTTAATTTAGCGCCTTCTTTGAATTGAGCCTCGCGAAGGTTAACATCTCCCAAGCGTTCACCTGTTACGGTGGATCTTAATAAGCCCCTAGAGGCTTGTTGCTCACCTACAAGTTGTCGGGCTTGCATTCCAAATTCGGTCGCCTCTTCAAGTTTAGACTCTAAGGCTTGGGTAGCGGCAGACTCTCTTGCTAAACGAGACTCTGTAACCTTACCACGCAAACCCTCCTCGCCTTCTGCAATCCGGGTTTCACTTGCCTTTAATTCACGGTTTAATTCTATTTTTCTAACTCGCAATTCAAGTTTTTCTCTAGCCTCTGGAGTTCCCGGCCAATCAGAAATATTATTTCCGGGGTTCCCTCCGCCCTCGTCCATGTAGGTTAATAGTTTTTGTAACCTTTCATATTCTTGATCCTCGGTTTCACTCTCGGCAGGGATCAAATAAGATGGTGGTGGTGGTGGTGGTGGTGCCGGTGCCGGTGTCGGTGTTGTAGGTTGTCCACTCCCTTGCTGACTTTGATTGCCTGAGCCGTAGTTTGGAGTAGTATATTGTGGTTGAGTCCGTCCACCGGGGCTAGAACCTGTATCATAGCCGGGTTTATGAGTTTCGCCTTCGCCAGTATAACCACCGCCATAGCCCATGCCAGAATCAGAAGAGCTTTTAGATTTACTTTTAGATTTAGATTTACTTGTTTTCCCTCTTTCTCCGGGAGCTCCGGGACCGTTTGACATTATCTCCTCCCCACTTCTTTAACTACCATATCAAATCCGTTTACTTTAAATCGTTCTTGAGCACGTTCGTTTGAAAAACGAATTGCTATATGATGTCCATATATTTTTTGTTCGGGAGTGTTTCTAAAAAACATTTTCTTTCTAATAATTTTAAAACCACCCCATCTAAATTCGCCCCACTTAATTTCGTCCCAAACCGCACCTTTTTTAAACATCTCTAATTGTTTTAAAGTAGCTCTTTCGATTAGGTTAAAGTCTATAATATAATGAACGTCTAGATTAACCCGGCCCTCTTCTCTACACCTAATATTCAATTCTTTAAATAGCTTGGTTAAATCCTCGGCATTAAATGAGTAATCTTTAGATCTCCAATATTTATTAATCCCTCCAAGGGTAAACTTAGAGGTTGTATCGGGTGTGTTAACCCAATTATTTTCGAAAGTAAGAACCGCAGAGGTATTACTTATTATAGTGTTTTCTTCACCATCTGCCGTCCCATCATATATTTTTACTCGTTGTCCTTTAAGACCGTCATTGGTTTGATCGAAGGTCGCAGATGTGACCGTGATGGTGTTAGTCGTCGCTGCCGCAACGGTGTGGTTTTCCCCGGACTCGATGCCATCATTTAAACCATTATTGTCTTTATATAAATAACCAAAATAGTCTCCATAAATAACAGACCTTTTAAAATTAGAGTCCATGTAATTACTTATAAAAGAGACCTGCCGACCTGTAATAGGCGGTTGCCAAGTAAGGGAGCGCATATCAAAAGCGATAGCATAGTCGTTTCGGTTAGAGCCACCATAAGGGAAATAAAGAATGTAAAGATTTCTAGCAAAATCATAAACACCTTTTGCATATTTAAGTTGGGAGCGATTGGATTGATCAAGAAATAAGGTATCTACCTTTTCCGAAATATGAACAACATTAGTACCATCGAACGAATAAACCCCTCTTTGAGAAAGGAAAAGATGATTGTTTCCGGTGTTCACAAGGCTATTCGGAGCCATTAACCCAATATTACCTTTTACTTTAGTTAAATTTGAAGTGTCTCCAATGCCCGGATTAAATCGGTATATGGCATTTTCCAGATAATAATAAATTGAATCTCTTAAAAGCATCTGGCCCTGAATAACACCCTCGGGAGAAGAACCTCCTACAAAAAAAGATTCTGTAAAACGGTGTGGATTTGGAGCCCCATCCGTTCCTACTTCTGACCTAAAAACTTTTACCGGGGAGTCGGCATCTGTAGAGTCTACAATATTGGCAATGTAGATTCTGTTTTGATGTCCTAATATGTGTTTCCCGATTGGGACTTGAGTCGCGGAGGTTATGGCCGACACATAAATAGCTGTGCCAGAACCATTATAGGCGATGGGAGCATTAACTCCATTAACTCCAAATATGACATCATCCGATGCTGACCTTGGGTCTTGCAATTGAGCAAAAGACCAAAAGGTATTGGAGTCATCCTCTAGGCCTGATAAGATTCTTGTTTTCGATGTCTCCCTATAATCAAAGAGACTATTCCCTGCCGCGATAACATGAAGAGTGGATGATGCTCCTCCAAGCTTATTAAAATAAATATGTCCAGTTATTGGCCGTGAGGTCGTCCCGGTCGTAGAAAGAAGTTCTTCATTCAATATTCTTGTAGAACCTTTCCTAGATGTAATGTCTCCATCGGGGCCATACTCGACATTTAAAGCGTCTGCCGTCTCAGTATCGGAAAGGTCTGTATAATCCGAGGTATATTTGAAACCGCCTTTGAAGTTTAAAACAGAATAAGATTTTGGAAAGAATAACGGCATAGATTACCTTCAAGGTTTTGGTATTTCCTTTTTAATCTCTTCTCTAGTTTTTTGGATTTTATCTACGGTATCACTTCTATTTTCAACGACCTTCTCCCACAACGCGACAATCAAATTATTTGGAGACAATTCACTTTCTAAATATTTATTTTCTCTTATTTTTTGATATTCGTTTTTCTTTTCTTCGTTTTCAAAGTCGCTAACTAAAGCCTCAAGGGTGGGCTCGTCCGGCTTTTGCTTATCATTAAGCCATTTTATGTCCTTGTAGTTAACCTCACCTTTTTTTGCAATAAAGGTGTATTCAACATTTTTATAATTTTTATACATCACTTTACTGACAATACGACTTTTCATTTTATGCCTTTTTTTATGTTGTGTAATTAGCCCCATTTATCTCTTCAATTTCCATCCAGCTATGCCCAAGTTGATTTCCCAATTCTGCCGTTCCTGTATTTACATAAATATACACCATAAACATAACCTTTTGCCCTACCTTCATATCATGTCCAGTCATCGGGACGATCCATTGCCAATCCAAAGGCATCTGCGTCCAGTCTCCAGATGGCGACGAGTAGTTCCTCATTCCTTGCATATCGTGATCAGAGTCCACAATACCATAAGCGCCTCCTGAGACCGACATATAAAGAGCAAAGTTAACGTTTGTCTCAGTATGGGAGGTAATCTGACACACCGTAGAGTTTGTCCTTACCTTGAAGATAGAGTCCGGTTTTCTTGGGTATATTTTAGCCTCAAGGTGAGTCGCAGTAAAACTTGTAGACGTTACACTTGTCTCGGTGTCTGTGTACCTCTTAAAAACAGATTGGATATTGTGGCCATCATAAATTCTGTGACTTGCATTATTAGAATGACTTTGCACTCCATATCGGAGCCCCTTAACTTGATTTAATTTTCTAAGGAAACTCATATCATGACTCCGTATATCTTACATAATGTCCGTAGGCATACATTTGTTGGCCAGTCATTGAGGCTCCACCGGCCATTACTTTAACACTAGATCCAACGCCCCAAATGTCATAATCCTCCACAATTGGGTAATTATAAGTTAAGGCCGGGACATTAAAAACAGACTGAACAGGCGTTCCATTTGCTCCACCTATGTGCAAATAAAAATCTACTGAGTTAGTCGTCAAATTATTGGCATATAAATAAATAGAATCATGTGCTGCCGTATCGGTTGGTCCTGTATGGATGTCTATTCCCGACTTTAAACTCGACGAAATATTTATTGGCAATCCATTAGTACCCATATTAGATAAGCGTCTTTTAACTACTGTTACCGCCATTTTAAAAGCCTCCTAAAATAAGTTGTTGGGTTTCCCAAATGCCCGACCCTGCCAACTTATCAAACCCAATTGAGTGAACTTTTGAATTAGTAATTGCACAATCCGCTATTCTTGCAGTTATAACCGCAGAGTCTTTAATGGTGCCTGCACCAATAACTGAGGTTCCCAGATTGGCAGAATTGAGATTTCCATTTTGTAAGGTGTACAGGTCATTTATAACCTTGTTAATTGAACTCGCATATGCAATTTGTCCCGAGACCTCTGAATAGGCCCTAGTTATTACTGCCATAATTAAGCCTTCTTGCCAGTGATAGCAATGGTTAATTTCTGAGTCGTTGCCGCTGTAGCCGTGGAGTGACAATAGATCCTAAGCCATTTCCAAGAGTTTTCGATAGCCGATGTTATTACAACCGCAGAATCGCCCAAAGCACTGGGTGTTGGAATAATTGCCGTTGCTAACTGATAAAAGTTCAAGGCGCTTGCAGTTCCCAACGTATCGGTCGCGACCTCAACGTTCATCGACTTCATGGCAGCGCTCATTTGGTTTTTATAAGTAATAGAGAATTTATCAAACAATTCTATATTTTGTGGATTAATAACTAGCGTGGTGGACGCGGTTGTAACATCTCCCACAGCTTTGATTGTATACATGGCCATGGCCAAACTCCTTTATAAATCCGCATCACCATAAAGGCTTTTCACGGTTCTAGATCTTTGTACTTGTCTCTTATCTACAGTTTTTCGAATATCTGCTAGACCAGACCTATACGTGGCCAATGCAGTGGTGTTTTCACTTTGTTGGGCGAAAAGCATATAATGAACAACTCCGTAAACCATGACATGGTGGTACTGTTCGGGGATATCGCTAATCCCTGTCCCCTCCGTAATCGTCATGTCAGATACTTTTTTAATATAATGTAGCCTGATACTAGAGTCATTTGAGAAAGTTGGAGTCTCTGTTAAAACAATTGAGTTTCCTTGGAGATAATAACCTCCACCAACAATTGTCGCAGAAACAGTTTCGTTGATATACTCAGACCTAGCATTTATAGAAACAGGTCTAATTTCCTGAGGTAAAGTCTTAGTCCCGGCCCTCAAGTCCTCAACTCTTTTAATTTTTAAAGTTCCACTTGGTAAGGTATATCTTGCCGTACCTGCCGAGATGTCTAGGAAAGTGCTTGTTTCAAAAAAGCCTTCATCCGCTTGGACAATCTCGTTCGCAATCTCTTGTTGAGTGACATTAAAAAACTTAAGTAGAGTCGAGTCCTGAAAAAAGGATGATGTATCATCGGGAAAAGTCCTTGTGGACTCTAATGGTTCGTTGACCATCGCCCTCGCTGTATCAATTACTTGAATTACCTGCATCCGTAGGCCCTCCTAGCATTTACTCTAGACCGTGAAACCAAACGACTTGATTGGCCTTGTACATCGGGAGCTACAAAACGTTCTTTCTTATAATTGGAAAAGGTTGGGTATCGGTTTTTTGATGTCCGATTTATTGTTTGGTTTCTCTTATATTTCCCGGTGGAGTAAATGGAAAAGGCGTCTTTAGCGAAGTCTCTATATTCACGACTTGCTTTTACAAACCGATCTTTCTCCATTTGTTTCCACCGAGAATCTCTTTTCATCATTTCTAATTTTATATTACCCTGTCTTGCTCCGTCTGCATGATACAACCACCATAAGATTCTCTCGTCTAAGCGAGTGTAGGTAATGGGTGCGCTAGCATTATAAATTGACTGAGTAATGGGAGTAATTAGTTGGTCCCCAAAGGGTCTCTTTCGCCTGAGTTCAAAAAATCGTCTCCTATTATTCCACACGACAAAAAGATCTTTATCGTAATTTTGAATTTTTCGGACGATGTTTCTATCAGGCGTATACATTACTAATTCCCTCGGTGCTTACTTGGCTTATATTTTACATCAACAAAGGCCGCGCTTAAACTGTCAGTCCCCGAGATGCTAATAGTTAATCCTAACAGTCTACCGGCAGTTAGAGAATTGTTTTCAGCAATTGTAAATTCTAGTGGAGCCAATGCGGTAGCCGATGCAGTAAGGGCCGCAGCTAAAGTCGTGGCCGTAGCCTCTTTATGATATAGCCTAAGGATAGATGACCCACCCTTTTGTTGTCCAGACCAGACCGTTACACCTTCAACAACACAATCGACCGGAGCCGAGAAGATTACATATTTTTTTTCTTGTCCTGCCGTAACATCACCCAAAGAGGCTTGGATATGACGTTTCATTCCTTCTGTTTCAAAATCGATATTTTTGATTCTTATCATAATCAACTCCGTTTCAAGTTTTTTATAGGTGGGGCCAACCTCATGTTAGCCCCACGGTTTCCTAGAGTACTCTAGTATTTTAGAAATCTACTTTTATATCTCGGATTACACATCCACCCCTCGGATTTCCGTCTAGGCCGAGGTTCTTGTAACACCTGAGAAACGCGGTATATGCATCGCTCGATGCTGCCCTACTCAAAATACTGCCATCTTTATCGGCAAACTTTAGATCTGATAAAGTGTACATTTTCAGAATCGATCTATTTAGGACGTACAAAGAGTTATAAGGCGCTTGCCTATCTCGGGTAAGCTTAATCCCATTGAAGGTTAGGCTCGATGCTCCTACGGAAAATTCAGGTGAGTTATACCTTCTATCCGCAGTAACATTTTCGAGTAGGGCCCTAATAGTATCATGGTGTCCCCAGATTATATCAGGCTCTAGTCCAGACTCCACATGGATTCTATCAAAAGCTTTTTGCATTAGTTGAGGAGTTACAATTCTCTCAACGCTTGAGTTCCCAAGAACAATCGAGTTAAAGTTTGAAACGCTTGCTCTATTTATTCCTTGGACACTTGAACCTGCAAAACCAGTCGATGAATAAATGTTTGTCGCAGAAAAGTTGTCGATGAGTCCTAAGATCCCCATCATCTCAACTCCACCTGCATCTTTATTCGTTAAAAAGTTTCCGGCAGAAACTCCAGACATACCACCACCGGAGGCCGCAATCGTATCTGTCGTAGTTCCCGGGCTCTCACTAATAGTAACACCTGTAATAACGGCAGAGGAGAAATCCGCCTCGGGACTTGCCGTTGTACCACCATCTACTAATTGATTAATTAAAAGGTAACGACCGCCATTATGTCCGGGAGCTGTAAACCTATTGTAGACCGTGATCTGAGTAGATGCCGCAGCATTGGCAGATGTTGCGACTTCACAAAGACGCCCTGTTCCATCCCCCCAAGCTTGACGCCCTAAGTCATTTACTAGATCTCGACTCACTGCGCCCATCTCTTCTTGCATTGCGTCAGCGAAGGCGTTACGTCCTGCCTCTAGCACTTGACCAGATAATTGGATAACACCGTATTGGTAAGTCGCAGAAACCACCGATTGTTCATAACCTTGGTTTCCTGCATCTGGTAACGTTCCACCCTCGGATCGCGCCCCGATACCACTGTTACGTGATGTGTGAAACGGAAAAATTACTCTACGCCCAGACCATTGACGGTCGGACTCATCTAGCTCTCTAAAAGCTATGACTTCATTATTAACTGTTTCCCTAATCGCGCCCTCATAGAACTCTTTTAACGCATTGTCAAAGTTCGTAAGTGACTGTGCCATATATGACTCCTTATAGTTTTATTAGTATGAATTTAACCATTGTCGGGCCATCCTCGTGGCATCCTTAAGGGTCTTTGGCCTCTCTTCAGGATTTAGCTTAATAGATCCGGCCCCCGTCGGGATTTTGGATTTACTAGCTCTTTCCTTTTTCTTACTAATTAAATCGTTAATACTATTTTGAATTAACGACACATTAGTATCGTGAGATTTGGCCATCAACTCCTCTAAGGATGCCTCGGGATAAGCCATTGCCCATCCTTTAACAGCAAGCGGATCTGCCTTTGGGTAGTTCGTTTTAAGCTTCTCGATTTCCATGGTTCGAGTCTGCTTGGTTTGATCTACCTTAATTTGGTTCAACTGAGTCGATAGGTTATCAATTGTTTTTTGCAATTGTTGAACCTGTCGATTGTCCTCAGTTTCGTACTCGTAACTAAAAGAAGGTTCCGGTTCTTGTTTGGTCGAAAGTTTGGCCTCGTACTGTCGAGTTAGGGATTTAAGTTCATCCTCATACTTTTGGACAATACCATCTTTCTCTCTCTCAAGGACTTTCGCTTTTTCATTTACTTCTCTAAACCTTTTGTAGGGAATAGGTTTTTGTTCCAATTCATGCACATCTGCCTCTGTTAGTTCAACCTCACCGTCATGGGGTCTTGCCTCTGGAGTTTCTGCGCGTTCATTTTCTACGTAAACATTTTCCTCTACAGCGGTAGATGAAACCGCATTAACATCTTGTTGTTTAGGTACGCCATTACTAGGCATTGGTTTTGCTGCCATTTTCAATTCTCCTTATGAATGAATTTTAACGAGTGTATTTTACGACTATTCTTCTCGAAGTCGAATAATAAAAGGATTTTGGATGGGTATCAATAGTCTAGCTATTAATATTTATGTTATGTCGGTCCACCTGTGCCGGGACTACCGGCAGTTTTTTGTGGTCCAAAAGGAGTCCCCACTGCCGCTTGATTAGTCTGAGGTGTCTCGGCCCCTCTGTTAGGAAGGGATTGTAATAAGAAACGCAAATGCCCTTGAAGTAAGTCCAAGGTCATTTGTTTTCTCTCGGGGATTAGACCCATAAATTCGGGAGTCTGTACCCACTTAGAAATTATTTTAAAATAAGCCATGTGATTTTGCCATGGTGTAATTTCAGGCATCTTACCTTTTTTCAATTGAGCTATATCTAACCAAACCGGATCGTCGGTTTCCTCAATCTCACTTAGAATTTCATCCAAGTTTCCAAATCGGTAAGCTTTTAAGAAAGTCGCAGGGTCCGTAATAATTCTTCTGTCCCATAATTCTAACAATCGTTGTTGCTTGTTACCTCGAAATGAGGGGAACATACTTTCAACTTCTATATGTACATCGGTATTATGTTTTAGATCTGCCGCAGAAATGTATTGGACCCCATAAGAGTTCCCTTCTCCAATAATTGCGACCTTTCTTGGTTCGATGTATTCCTCATTCATAATTAATAATTGAGCCTTAGCGACTCTTGCCATACATCGAGAGAGCCTTTTAAGAATTGGATTTATAATTTCATCACTCAATTCTGCTAAGGTTTCCATAGCTACCGAGGCAGTAACTCCCGGAGGTAAGTTGGTTGGAGTATCGCTTTGACCTGATACGGTTCTAAAGTCGGACGTTAATTCTCGCGCCATCTCCACCGCATAGTTAGGTAAAGGAGCGAGTCCTGCCTGAGTGGGAGGATTAACGCTAGAGTTATACTCAATTACTTCACCCTCTTCGTCCGTTAAAGAGTCCTCCGCAATTTGTGACCCTTTAGCTATAAGCCATTTTCCTGCGCTCATTAAATAAATGTTTTTCAACTTCTTTTGCTTTAGCCGGTTGTAAGCCTTCTGAATACTGAGAAGTCTTTCAACCGTTGCTTGTTCCCAAAAATGGACCCCATCCGTCCGCTCGGTAAATTTAACATACGGATAAATATTAGGTCCGTAATCATGGGGGAAAGGTCCGATATGCGCTAGTTGATCACCAACGACAATAACAACTAGGCCGTTTTCATATTGCGAGTTCGGCTTAATCCAAAGCTTTTTACATAACACTTCATCGTTTATAGAATCATGAACGTTAAATATAGCACTGCCGATAGCACTAGACACCGGACTACCAAGTCTTGCAATGACTCCTTCATAATCCGTCCTTTCTGATCTGTTCTTCGCCTTACCTAGAAGTTTACCTCTAAGATGCGGATAGAATTTCTCCAAATCAGAAACCGAGTGAAACGTTCGCTCCATGATCCACGGTTGATCTTTTATCTCTCGAATATTTTCATTTGCAGGTATCATTGAAAAAGGAGAAATGGCCTTAGTCGAAACTTCTCCGAGGAAAATCTTTTCCTCTTTAATGGCCCCATCCTGAATTTCTAGGATCTCCTCATCCCTACCTGTCGCCCTTTTAAAATAGTCCCCACCGAATGGGTCCCAAAGAACTCTCATAAAAGAAGTTCCATAAGTGAGTCCCATCATAATATAGGATTCATATTCGGCCTCGATCTCTGTTTTTCTCCAAAGATGCATTAAAACATGATCGGAATATTTGGCCGCGTTCACATCCTCATTATCACCTGTAGAAGGGATTACACGAGGGATAGGACGTTGTTTTGTGAGTTTGGATAACCGGGCATCTAAAAAAGAGCCAATCTTATTTACTGTTAATGGCCTGGCCATTGTCTTGGGGACTTCAATTCTACCAGTTTTATAATTAAAAACTATGTCCTGATAACCTTTTGCGTAGGCATGGTTGAGTGTCCAAGAGAGCTCATATTTTTGACGGACATTAATACCTTGGTCGTGGAGATCGTTGACGTATTTTATCCAACCATCCTCGTTCTTAGGGAGGTCTCCCTTAAAATCTTTCCTTGGTATTTTTGTACTCGCATCTTTTTGGAGCATGTATTACCTCATAGAGAAATAGTCTGGTTCTTTTTAGGTTCTTTCTCTACTTTAGCAGTAAGAGATTCTCTTAAATTCTCATGACTGGCATATTCGTCATAAGTTCTTGACATCAACCTATCCATAAGATTACGCCTTTCAAGCCAATTTCGCAATTCGATAAACACAATTAGAACCATTTGGAAAATAATAATTGCAATCTCGACACTAAAGTTCTTCATAAGTTGATTTTACCTTTCTTCTTTTAAAAGTTCTTAGTTCATCCCAAGCCTGAGTCGATACTTTATTTAAAGGCTTTTCTGTTTTCACATCCGGTTTAATATCACTTGGGTAAACTACACCCACAAAATTTTTAAGACAATCAATAAGGTCATCAAATTTTAAATGTGGAAATTGGACAATTTGTCTCAACAAAGATTTGTGTTCCTTTTTCAAAAATATTTTCTTCTGTTCAAAAATTGGTTGGAGACTTTTAATCCTTGCCTCCTTAGAGATCCGCGTGTTGGTTTTAAGACTTCTAATAGGAACAAACTCCCCAGTCCTCAACATCTCTTCATCAAGAGCAATCTTTAGGATCTTTTCAAGGGCGAAATTTTCCATGGCCAAACACTGGGCCGGATACTTTCTATTAAGCTCCAATAACTTAGCGATAAGTTCCGAGGGCTCCATTTTATCCTCAATGCACTCAATGACGTACCAATTACCATAGAAATCAAGTCCAACTACTAAAATGGCCGTAAAGTCTGAGGTAGCACGTAGAGAAATAGCAGGGTCACATGCCATAAAATAAATAAGACCGCTTGGAGGTTCCTCATATACTTGGACATCATCCTCTTTAAAGAAACTAAATTGCGTATAGTCTGCCTTATTAAGGTACTGGCAAGAGTAGATGTATGAGCCTTGGGTCTTTTTTTGTTGGTCGAGGAATTCTCTACTGAGGATCTTGGGCATGAGTAACTGACCATGATTATCCTCCGCTGCCCGATGAAAATAGTCTGTGTTTTCATGTTCCGGACCTTCTGGATCGGTTAAAAAGGAATAGAGACTATAAGCGCCCCAAACCGTTCCAATGGTTGTAATTGTACCTCCCGGATCTAGAACAGATAATAAAAGTTTATAGTGATCAATGGTTTTTTCGATCTGGTGTTCATTATTAGTATTTGCCTGAGAAACAACATCATCTAAAACGCAGTAGTCGAAATGGAGTCCAGTCAAACTTTGACGTTCCAAAGATCCTGCCATAATGGTCGGCTCTTTCTTTGGGATGGTTCGAGGTCTAATTATAAATTCATTCCCTTTCCAGATATTCCCTTTATTGACCCAATCGCCATAGAGGGCCCTAAACTTTTCATTCCCCTCGATATGGGCCTTAATCTCCGACACAAACTTGATTGATTTATTTTGAGTCTCAGAGGAAACAAGAATCCTAATATTGGGGTTCCTGATCATTTGTTGAATTGTGTATGCGATTGTTATAACCGAGCTTTTAAAAGAGCCCCTAGGCATAAGGATTAACTTAGTCCTTTTCTTGGACTCATCCATGAACTTGACCAAATCCTTGTGAGGCTTAGGTTGGACCTTCGTATATCCCAGCACGTTTCTACATAACCAATAGAGATCATCCCGGCCTCTCTTAGCATACTCCTTTAATTTATCAGTCATCTTTCTCCTCAAACATTTCGATTAAATCCGTTGGATTGGTTTTTTCAACCGTCCTTTCAAAATCACCTCTGAGCTTACAAATTAACTCAATCGTTTTTAATTTAGTCTTATAGTCTGGAATAAAGTTTCCATGCTTGTCCATGCGCATGGTTGTGGCCTCTAGGCAATGCTTAAGCTCTCTCACCAAATAAACAGGATGGAGACCTCCAGAATCTAAGAGATCTCTCATTTCATGCTTGGACTCAACTCCAATCTCTGCGTCCTGCCCATGCTCCTTGAGACCTGCCTCCTCCGCTGCGAGGGTTAGGTTCCCATGCTCTAGGATTCGATCCACAAGATGCCTCATATAGCCGGGTAAACTATTAAACCTTTTCTGAGCATCCTTATTGAAAACTTTATCCTGCGATGGAGCCGGTGCGAACTTTACTTTCGCCCTGCCTTTTGGATCTTTTTCTTCTGACTGTTCGCTTATTGCCATTTTCTACCTCCAAAGTTTTTAACGGTCGATGAAGTAAATTCTTGGCATCCCTTCGCCTTCTGTTATTACTTTCAATACAACCGCTAATAATATCTAAGTTAAGATGTTTAAAAGCCTCGTAAAGGGCCCCAATATCTTTTGGGAAACAGTCCCCTCCGTAACCAAACTTTCCTTTAAAAGGAACGTTGATATGCTTTTTATTAATCCATCCAGTAATATCCGCAGCTACATTTGCCAAAGGTTGGAACTCACATTGGTTAGCTATACAAATATCATAGAACTCATTCATTATCCCAACCTTAACGCTCAAGAATACGTTATGAATATATTTTATTAATTCTGATTGGGTAGGAGTCCCAACGTGGGCCCTAGTAACACCTACTGGTTTGTGGGCATCAAAGACCTTTTGAATAGAATCATCATCATAACCACCGATTACGATTTCCTTTTGTCCGTCAAAATCATCATTGGCCGTATCAGCACTTAAGAACTCTGGATTATGTACAAAGTTGAGGGCATACCTCTTTTTAAACTTATCCATGGTTCCCGGTATTACTGTACTCTTTATGACCACAATCCCTTTATAACCATTATTAACCAACTTCTTTAGGGCCCTTTCGATGGAGCCTAGGTCTTGACCACTCCTATTGGTTGGAGTCGGGAGACAAACAAAAACCATCTCTGAGCCTAAGAGATTCTGATAATTTTTTTCAGAATTTTCGTAAAGCTCTTTGTTTTTTAAATCATACCCAACTACTTCATGGTGTTTTATAAGCCCATTATAACAAGCTTGACCAACGGTTCCTAAAGATCCAATTATTCCAATTTTCATTTCTTCTCCTTGTCGATATGAACGATGGCATCCAGATAACTATAAAAGCAATCCTTACAAACACTCATCAATTTATCATCCTCTTCATGCTCTTTAGGGAGCTCTTTACTACAATAATCACATTTCAAACGTCTTTTCCGGTC
>Ga0080013_1001969_pt1 | contig 25561 bp, 31 predicted proteins | sample ETNvirenome_6_85_FD_69236 | JGI IMG/M metagenome (GOLD analysis project Ga0080013, IMG submission 69236) | Marine viral communities from the Pacific Ocean - ETNP_6_85 (SPADES assembly) (version 2) | ecosystem: Environmental > Aquatic > Marine > Oceanic | place: Pacific Ocean | collected 2013-06-19
TGCTTCATAAAATCCGCGGCTTATTTTTTCTCTTGGCCCCGCGCGTGTTAGTTTCATGTTTCCAGCTGCCAATTCATACAATACAGAAGCTCTATACCCTAATCCTGCAGCCTGTTGCTCTTCTGTACCAGCCATCCTATTAGGATCGTCAGATCCGGCGGCGCGCCTTTGCCATTCATTTTTATTCATCGCTTCTTCGTGAGTTGGAAGTTCGGTGCCTTTAGCGATAGCATTTAATTTGTACATAACAATAATGCGCTGCTGCATTAAATTTCGTGTGGAATCTATATATTCATCCCATCCAGCTTTTTCTTCATCAGTAATCTCATCGCCTTCTTGGTGTCGGCGCAGCAAATCTTCCAGAACTTTTTTGGAGTCTCTATTGTGTTTTATAAGCAGCTCACGAATTTTAGGAGCTAGTGCTTTTTTAGCCAATTCTACTTTTGTAGCATATTCTTTAAGCTGATATACATCAGCAGCATGCGGCGATATAGTTTCTGGACTTATAAAATCAAAGGTCCAAAGCTTTTCCCACCCTTTAATTGGTCCAAGCCTCATATATTCATTAACATTTCTTTGAGCTTTCTTTATTGCGCCCGACGTATGTGGATCCTCGGGACTTAATTCCTTTTCTTGCTCTGTTAGCCCTTTAAGTACTTTTTCATCTAATTCTTTTTCAGGGTTGGGCCAGCCCTCAACACCACAATCTGGCAATGGGGAAGTTGGCATGCCAGCGGCTGCACAATAGCTGCGGCCAATAATATTCATCGCATCCGCCATAAATGTATGTTCGGGCCCCCGCGTGAGCATCATTGATGGCCACCAATCTCCTTCTGTAGCTTCAAATAAGTAATCGCTTGGCCTTCCTGTTTCTTTAAAAATTTCTATAGCCCGCTCTTGAAAACCTTTATGTGTGTCAAGCATACGCAGCTTTTCGCGTTTAAGTGCTTCTTTCGCCCTTTCAGCAGAAGCTTCGAAGTCTGGATCTTGTTTTAGCTGCTCTCCTGGGATATTTTTTCTTATTGCTTTTTCTATTTCTTTTTGAGTTGGTGAAATGTCCATTATCTGTGTTTGCTCTGGGTAGCCACCTATGCATTCGCCTCCTTGTTTATATAAGCAAGGATCCCATTCTGGTGCAGATTGGTATGTTCTTGGTTCGCGGCGATAATCAAAAAGATGCTGACCCAACGCGCTTAAGTCGTCTGTTGTTGAAAACGTTGGGTCTCCTGTGACCAACGCACCGACAGGGCTAGGTATATATCTGCCAATTGTAGTGAAGAGCCCTTCTTCGCCCCCGTGTCTAGGATCTCGGAAGCGCTCTCGGGCTTCTTTGTCTTCGATACCGCCTACTATATATGGTGCCGCCCTTTGACCATGCTTAGAGGTATATGCTTTCTCGGCTGCATAAGTTCCTGGATGGGGAGCTATTGGACCAACATGTTCCCAAGTTGGCCTTTCCTTCGCTATATCCGCTTGGGTCCTCCAATGCCGCTGATGCGGCTCGTCTGCCCAAGGGTGTGTCCCTTGAAAGTAATATTTATCGCCAACTGGCTCATAATACCCCGGCTGACCTTGCCTGTACATTTCTGTCCCTATTTCTAGCTCTTGTTGATACTTTGCTTTTGTTTGCGCCCTTTGTTGCAGGAATTTTTTCTCTTCATCCGGCGACGGCGGCGTATATGTTCGTTGAGCCAATTCTGCCGGTAAAGCGCTCATCTGTACCGGCTCTGTTTTCTTTTCTTTGCCAGAGCTGGCGATCAATTCATTTAAAAGCTTTTGATATTCTTCGCTAAGGATATGTTTTAGGTGAGAATTTTCAGCTAATTTCTCTATTCCTGGCTTTTCTGGGGCTGTAAGTGCGTACTTGTCCTTAAAAAGCTTCGAAAAGTCCTCAGAATCCTCTGGTTGGTCTTCTTTTGTGTCTGGTGTGAGTTCAAAGCCCGGATCTAGTATAACAAACTGCTTTTTTCCGTCTCTAGTGGCATATCCCACGTTGTGAGGGCGAATATCCCATACTGGGAGGTCAAATTGTGCTAAAAGATCGCGAATATTCAATATAAGGGGGTCGTTAACTAATTCTTCTCCCATTTTCGCATATTCTATGCGCCTATCTAGCTGTTCTATTGCTACTTCGGGGATTGTGTCTGGGGATATTAGTTTTTGGAACCACCACATGAATTCCTCTGCGCCTTCTTCTTTCCACGCGGGGAAATGTGTCTGCAATTCTCGCCAAGTTTCTATTGGAGTAACTTTTTCGGAGATAATCCAAAAATAATCTTTCGCACTGTCATAAACCTTCGGAACCAGTTCAGAAGTCGTTTGAAAAGCACCAGTAGCTTCTTTGCGATTCATTTCCATAGCTCGTTTTACGGCTGCCCCTTTCAAATCTGGGTTTTCTAGAAAATGATTGGGGGCGACCATTTTAAAAACTAGGCTTGGATCGTCCGGGTGATCAAAGACCCACCTAAAGGATCCGCCACTTATCTTTTCATAGCCCGCGTCGTCCATGCATTTATAAAAATTCGCCGGAGACAGGTAATCTTTGGGGTCTTTTAACCTTTTTATGCACAACAAATCATTAGGGTCTTTGCCAAAGTACTTTTCGCGCGTTTCTTCATCGGTTTCTTCGTGTTCGTAGGGAGAAGAGTACTCATCGGGCTCAATTTCTGAAGCTTTTGGTTTGGCAACTTTGGTTTTCTGTTCCTCTTCTTCTAGAAAGCCACCAGGATTGCCGTACCCACCAGCGTCTTTAGCCTTTGCAAAGCCATCAAAAGCAATTGGTTCCCCTGTTTTCTCATAGCGCGATGGAGTTCTGCCTGGACCAGGGCGTTCTGTTTCTTCTAAATACTTGCGCCAATTTTCAAATAGGAGTTTCATTAATAAGTTCTCCTAAGCTTGGTATCGTTTTTCGATCTCTTACGGAAGAGTAGCCAATATCAATAATCGCGATTTGATCGTCTTTTTCCATTATGTTTGATGTCTTTATATCCGTAAATCGAACCCCATTTCTGTTTAACCATGTTAACCCTAAAGCAAGCTGATGAAGATATTCTATTTTAATACTACTAAGTGTTTTTCGAACATGCTCTAAAACATTAAGTGGGCTATCTAAGGTGTCATTATAGGCGCCTTGAGTAAATGTCCAAAATATTATCAATAATTCCTTTTCTTTTTCATCAAAGCCCAGTTGGTCGCCTAGATTTTCAAGTCTTGGAACGATTGATTGGCCTTTTTCAGGCATGCCCAATGATTCTGGTTTTTCATTAGTAAATTTTAATAGTTCTTGCATTAATTGTTTTGCTTTTTCGAGATTAGACTCTTCCCAAAAATAATAAATATTATTTTTTTTAACTTTATGAAATAAATTTTCTGTAACGTCAATCATTGCATTGTTTGGGAAGTCGAGCAATTCATAAACAATTATATAAGACATATGTTTTAAAGAGGCTTCTAAATCTTCTTTGTCCCGCCTTGCAACTAAAAATATTTTGTAAACATTTGGGTGGTCTTTCCCAATTATTGAAAAAGCCGCTTGTGCTTCTGAAGCGTCTGCTGTGATTTTTAAAACTTTATCATTAAATTGCCAGGCAGATCCCTGAGAGCCAGATCCTAAAAAATCTGGTTGTCCTTGAAGCCTCGCAAGATTTTTAATTTTATTTAATTCATTTTCTGTGAGGGGAAATTTCCTACGTGGATCAGCGACTTCAATCTCAGTTAGTACATCGCTAACAAATCTTTTATTGCTAGAAAGAGAATTAATTCTTTCGAGAAGGAACTTTCTTTCTTTGCCCTCTTCTAAATATCTACGCCAGTTTTCAAATAGGAGTTTCACTTAGGCTGTCCCTTTTTTAAGTTTCTGATTTGCCTATTTAAGCGTTTATCTTCTGCTTTTAAAGCACGTGCTTGGCCTTGAAGGAATGAGATCTCCTTTTCAATAGTATCTAGTTTTGCTTTTGTATTGTAATAAAAACCTGCTAGCGCACAAGCTGTTGAAACAATAAAAATAAGCGTTTTTATATCCATATTAAATTTCATTATAATAAATCCTTTGTAAGTAATATATCTGATTCACTTGTTGCATCATTTTTAGATACTAATTTCACATTATATCCCTTTTGTTGTAGTTCTTCAAAATAATCAGATTTTTCCCACCACTCATTTATTTCATTCATGTCGCTGGGTTCATATTCTTCTGTTAAGCGTACCAATATTATGTTATCTTCGTGCAAGTGCATCGATCTGATCGGCAATTTAACATGATCTTCAATTGTTTGAAATATCTCGGGATCAATTTTCTTTTCGTTTAAATATTTTCTCCAATTTTCAAGTAGGGATTTCATTTCTTTAATAATTCCTCGATATCATTCATTATTTGCTCAAGTTTCTCAATTTTTTCTACGGGAATTGAAGCCATATTGTGGTGCATGCTAGCTAATTTTTGCGATATCGTATCCTCAAGCTGAATAACGTATTGTAAATTATCTTCACTGATTTTTGGGCGATGAGGAAATTGTATAACTTCGCCTTCTAATAATTTTCGCCAGTTTTCAAGTAACAGTTTCATCATAATTAAGTTTTCTCCCAAGTTGGATAAGCTGTTGTATTTCCAGAAATGGCAGCAAAAGTTCCATGATTGCCATTTCCTGGAAGAAGTTTTTTACGCGCAACGATCTCTTCTTGCATGCGAGCTTCGGCTTCCATTTTAGCAACTCGTACCGCTTCTTTTTTAGCTTCCAATTCAGCATCGCGCTGCATGAGATCTTCCCACTGTTTTTGCCGGTATTTAATATAGTCTCTCATTTTCTTACTCTTAATCTAATTTTATTTTCTTTTATAAAATAATCTTTGCTAGCCGTGGCTTTAGGATCAAATCTACCTAAAACATGTTTAACTGCCTTATCAGTTGAAAACTCTGGGTCTAGATAAAGTGTAATTGAATCATATAGGTTATTAAATTTACCCGTTGGCATTTGTATGACGTTGTTCATGACATAGTATGTTTTAAGTTCACTGTATTTTGGATCTTGAAATGTTTTCATTTCTTCTTCTAAAGATTTTTCTGATGTGGGGAAATAACTAAATGTTGAGCCTTTTCTGCCACTAGCCGTAATACTTCTAATTCCTGGTGTGGTTATTTTGCCTTTTTCGCTTTTTATTCCTAAAAGATATTTTGAAGCTTCTTCAAACCCCTTGTTATCAATTGTGTCAATAATAGTTCCAAGCCAATCATCTTCTTCTAATTTTTTGAGCGCTCTTAAATCATCGTTAAGATTTGCTATGTTTGTAATTGATTCACGAATTTGGTTATAGGCGAATTGTGTTGTTACTCCTAAACCAGCTTCACCTGTTTGGCGTATTTGAGAAGCAACCCAGATTAAGGCTTGTAATTCATGAGGTAATAAATTTAAATTTTTAGCTTCTTGCGCAACTAGTTTAGCCATATAGCGATAAGAAACAACATTGGACATTAATTTTCCTTTAATTGCATCCCATTCTTTTGCTGTTGAAGCTTTTCTGAGGGAAGGATAAAAAGCATCAATCATCCAAGTATCAATTGTGGAATTCCATTCATAAAGATCATTATAAACAACATTTCCTAAATCATCTCTTTCGCCGGCTAAATTTGGCGCGATAAGATTTAAAGAAAAGTTTGGAACCTTGTGTGCTCCAGTAAACCCTCTATGTTCTCCAGGTTTTCTTTTGTCGGCGCCAGGAAAAGTTTCAAGATATTCTCTAAGAAGTTCTGGGTTTGTTTGAGCGTCAACTTGAACAGCTTTATACATAAAAACAGCTTCAGCGAGGTTCAGGGCAAATTTAGCACGTGGAGAATAAGTAGCGATTAAAAAACCCAATAAGGCGCTGTCGCGATCATTATTTGTTTCTCTATCAAGTAGCCCACGAATATCATGATACCAATCTCTAGCTTCTTCGTAAAGATTATCAGTTTCTTTTGTGCTTTCTACTAATTGTCTGAAGTCGGCTAAAACACTTTGAGGGATTTTAATAACATACCCAGTTTCTTCAAATTCTTCAGCAGACATCTGCCCGAGACCTTTTTCTAACCCTCTAACGGCTTTTGGTCCACTTTTTGTAAATTCACCTTCAGGGCCATAATATTGTTTTCTTAGAGCCATTTGTTCTGGACTGGCTTTTGAAAATTGAGAGGATGTAATACCAAGCTCTTCATCTGTTTGTTCTGCAACCATTCGCATTGGTTCTGCGAGTTCAATTTGTTCTAAAGATTCCGGAGAAAAGGAAAGAGTTTCGCCGGCACCACCGAGTACTTGTTTAGCAGTGTTTATAATTTTAGTAATTGAATCATTAAGTGCATTGAGTTCGGCTTCGTTAAAAATAAATTCTTTTTCATCATTTTTGCGGCGCGAAGCTAAGTCAACCACATCTTCTTTAATAAACTTGCGCCAATTTTCAAATAGGAGTTTCATGTTATCGGGCCCTCTTCTGCATATTTATTTATTTGCATTCCGTCCGGTTGTATGTTGTGACTATGAGCAGCAGCCATACCTACCTCTTCTAGTTCTTCTGGCTTTTGTTCTCTTCTTTGTAGTTCTGCGGCTTCAAGTTGTTTGTAATCTCCGTACGGATCTGAAACCACCGCTTCAATATTATTGGCCCGGGCATCTAAAATATCTCCAGCATCATCATCATGGTGCATTGTAGAAGCTAATTGTAATAAAGTTTCTATTTTAGGTTGACCATTTGTAAAATAAAGGCCGTCTACTTTTAATCCATGTTCATCTAAAAATTGCTTTACTGAATATTGATTTGGATTTTCAAGAGACTTTGGTTCGTCCTTTTCGTATCTTGAGGTTACAACATAGACTTTAATACTTGGGTTATTTATATACTCTTTAAATTTTTCTATCATTGGCCAATTTGGGCCATCATTGACCCAGTTATCTTCTTCTTCGCCCCAATGAGAAAGAGATAGAGTATCGTCAAAATCAAAAGTAATTACTTTTTGTTCTTCTTGTTCTTTTAGATACTTTCGCCAATTTTCAAATAAGAGTTTCATTAGTCACCAAATCCCGTATCTTCCCAATACTCATCATCAAGTCCAATATTATCAATATCACGACCATAATCATAGTCATCATATGGGCTAGGATAAAAAGAAAAATTATTAAAAAGTTTTTCTTCTACTTCTTTTTGGTGTTCTTTCGGAAGAGATTCCTTTAATTCACCATAATTGCGAACGGCTTCTCCTAATTTTAATTTTCCTTTTTCAAATTCGACACAAATTATACACATATTAATCTCCGTTTGTTGATATCCTTTTAATTTCTTCTTTAGCATCCCATAATTTTTGTAAATATCCATTCCGTCTAATCGTTTTAAATGCTAAGTTCTCTGCACAGTATATGCCGCCTTTTCCTTCTGCTTCTAAGCCAGCCTTTCTCACTCTTCTTAATTTTTTACTTAACTTATCAATTTCTTTAAAAGCTAATTTATATTCTTTATTTGTATACAGTTTTAATGTTTCATCGATTTCATCCATTATAATGGCTGCTTTCTTTTGTACAGCATTTAAATCTATCTGTATATTTTCTCGATTCGGCATTTCTACCCATTGATCATTTTTAACAGAATATATGCCACCATGAATGGCAAGGTTGTCGATATCGCAGACACTAATTTCTACTTCAAAGTCTTTAATCATGCTACAATAATATTTATTCCACCTACGAGTGGATGTACCAAAAAAATTTCTAACTAATTCTTGATTTTCGTCTACTTGTTTATAATTTACAATAATATGAACATCAATATCTGAATGTTCTGACCATGCATAATTAGCTATAGACCCTGCTAGAACAATATCAATTAATTCTACCCAATTTATTTCTAAGTCTTTCCAAAAATCTTTAGCAATTTTATAAAGTGTGCTGCAAATTTCTTTGTCTAATAGTAGTGAGGAATCCCATAATTCTGGGTGGAGAGCTTCTTTAATTTCAAAACTAGATACGTCTATGCTTTCTGGATCTGTTAATTCTTCTATAGCTTTCATATTTTAAATAGTCCCGTTTATTGACATTGTTTTATCATATGCCATTATTCTAGCGCTAGATAACTTTTGTAAATACCCATTCCGCCTAAGCGCTTTAAACGCCAAGTTCTCCACAGAAAATATACCACCTTTTTCTAAGCCAGATTGTCTAAATTTTCTTATTTTAAGGCGTACTTTTTCTGCTTCGGCTAAAGCTTGTTCATACTCTTTGTTTAAAAATAATTCTGATACTTCATCAATATCGTCCATCAAGTTGGCTGCCTTCTTCTTTACGTTATTAAAATCAATTTGGGGGTCTTCTCTAGAGGGTATCTCTACCCATTGATCATATCTGACAGAATATACGCCACCAGAATAATGAGGCTCGTTTGAATCTTGAATATATACTTCGACCTCAAACCCTTTAATTAATATATTGTGATTTCTATTCCACAAACTGCTTGATTTTCTTAAGTAATCCGCAACTAATTCTTGGTTTTCATCAACTTGTTTATAGTCTATGATGATGTGCAAATCAATGTCTGAAAATTGTGACCACGTATAATTTGCCAAAGAGCCTGTCAAAGTGACATCGACTATATCTACCCAATCTAAATCTAAGCTTTTAAAAAATTCTTTGGCGATCTCATAAAGTCTATCGCCAATTTCATCGTCTAATAAATATGAGGAATTCCAGGAATCCCATAATCCTGGGTGAAGATCTTCTTTAACTTCAAAGCTGGATACGTCTATGTTTTCTGGGTCTGCGATTTCTTCTAGATATTTTTTCCACTGTTCTGTCAAATTCATAGTAAGCCCTCAATAAATAAGTAGTTATTTTGGTTCTGAAATTAACTCTAATAAATTAATTTTTATTATTTCACAATAAGGGTTTCGATAATCTTTTAGGGGACACCAGAAAACATTGGCCAGTTGAGGAAGAGGACGTTTTATAATTTCAATTATAATCCCATATCGATATATTTTTTTGCCCCTATTTCTGTAAATATAATGTTTTATATATGAGCCAATTTGCATTCCATAGATAACTATGAAGTTGACTCTCCTAAGAACTGTTTATTTACGTGACCGCAAGAAGAACATTGGAAAAGCTGGATTGGTGCCAACATTTCTTCTCCAGATGGAGAAACTAAAGGAGAAATTCTTTTAATCATTACTGCCGGCGTAAAATATAAATTTTCACACTCATCGCATTTTATATCTTCTGCATTTTTTATATCAATGCTCATTTTTTGTTGTTGTTGTTGTTGTTGTTGTTGTTGTTGCATGCTTACTCCTTACAAAGAACAGTACTATTATAGCACTTTTTAAAAATAAATAAACTAGTTTATTTATTTTCTATTTTTAAAACTTTAGCTTCATGTCTAAAAACGAGATTCTGCGTTTTGGCCCTTTCGGATCTTAGCTCAAATTTCCAAGTTTTTTGAGAACCTGTACTGCTGTTTATATAATATTCTACAATAATTCGCGAACCCAATCCATCCCAGCGTACCATTGTTTTCTGTATTGGAATTCCTGGGTACTTTCCATTAACCACATCATTAATCACAGCAATGCTATATTTAATAACTTTGGCTTCTTCATTATTAATTTTTTCAAGTTTATAAACAATGGTGTCTTTGTGACAATTTTCTAACCATACGATGGCTTTACTAAAGCCTGGTAAAAGCCTTTGTGCTTTCTTTTTTTCATCTTCACTAGATTCAGCTTCAGGATGAGATATATCATATAACAATCCCTTAATTATATTTATATGTACTTCAGCCATGACATTATCGTTATATTTTACTTTAGCTTGTGCTACACATGCAAAACAAAGCAAAGCAGTTATAATTGATATAATTGATATTAATTTTTTCATAATTTTTCCTCGCAAACTCTTTAAGTTATTGGTAATAAGTAGTTCTAATTTTTAGTACTTTCTTCTTTTTGATAAGAGTTTTAAAGTAAATTCTAAACACCAAAACTCTTCACCATCATTCCATTTTATCATAAGGTCATGAATGTTTTCAGAAGGATTAAACGCTTCAGCACGTTTTTTGTCAATTACAATACCAACAGCATGTGATATGTCAAACTGTACAAGGTCTCCTATCTCAAAGTCTATTTTTAATCTCCTTTAAAATATTTTTTAATTCTTCTTCAGCAAATTTGTTAATTTTTGATTCATATAATGGATTTGCGCCCTTACCAAAATCCAACATAGTTTGTACTACCTTTTTAAGAAAATCCATAGAATAGACCCGCCCACCTCTCCGGGCCTGCTGAGCCATAGTCAGCAACAAATGTTCTCCAACATTATTACCACCCATAATATTATATCTATATTTTCCAGTCGGCTCCATAATTTCTCTGCCTTCTGGAGTAAATTTACCAGTCCCTCTTTGTATTGGTGTTCGGGTATTTATCCCAAGTTCGTCGTACATCCATTTAGCTAGTTCATCCGCGCGCGCGCGCATTTGTCCATGAGCCACTTTTGGGTCTACAACCTTAAACTCTTCTGTTGCACGTAAAGTATCTTTCACTGCGGTTTGTGTGCCGGACGCCGTTTCTTCTCCCAACGCGTTGGCCGCATGCCAATCGGCTTCACGCGCCGCCTGCGCGGACTCCGGAGTCAATAGACCTTTTTCACCGCCGATTGCAAGTTCAGTGCCAGGCCCACGGAACCAATTCGCCCAGCGCCTCGCGGTAGCTCTAGCAGCTCTAAAAGTACCCACTGCAAGATCTTTCGCAATCATCGCGTCCCAAACTCCAAGCTGATATGGTATCTCGCCCAAATAAGCAGGATTTACACCTTCTTCCGCAAACGATATGTTAGTTAAGTTTGATTTTTCTTTATCTGTTAGTTCATCATAACTTTTTTCATATTTCCATTGGGCTAACATTTCTATACCTTGCAAATCTAAAGCAGTTGGTTTATTCGGATCAGGTTGATGACCTCCAAGAGCATTTATCGTATCCGCCACAACACCGCCCAATCCCTGCACAAAATCTTGCATTCCGTATTCGAAAGGCCACATAGCAGGTAATGTAACATCAATACCATGGCGCCGTCGCACTGGTGGTGGGAAATATTTTTCTTTAGCTGCTAAATTTCTTTGTTCAACGGTACCCTCATACCCTTTTTCGAGGCGTGCCTTAGCAAGTTCGAATGCTCGACGTTTAACAGCTGGATGTTCGTGGGCGCCCATCTTGAAGAGATTGGCCTGAGTGTGTCGATGATAAGGGTGCATTTCGCCACTTGCGATAGCGCCTTCTATTGCTAGCTTAAAATCTGCCCCAGTTGGTTTTATTGGGGTAACATTTGTATATTGTACTGTCCCTGTCTCCGGATCAAAATATTGGGCCTGGTAGCCTTCATCACCGGGCATGCCGAAAACGGGCTTTGCGTGTCCTTCCCACGGGGTACCGGCATAATCCTGGGCGGGCCCGCCTCCATAGATGTTACGTATATCTCCGTAGCCTTGCTCTTGCCAGTCAGAAGTACTACCTCGACCAGTAGCTATATTTATCGGAGTTCTGCCACCAACGATGCCTCTTAATCGGTCATAATCAGTGGCTCCGGGTATACCCGAACTCTTAGCTAATTCGCCCGGAGCGAATTCCGGTATAAATCTATATTGAGGTTCTCCACCGACTTCCCAAGTTTTCACGCCAGTTTTAGGGTCTGTGACGACTCGCCTGTGTTGTTTTAGCCCGCCTAGTAAATCGCCGGCGCCGCCTGCCTGCACTAGACCAGCTTGCGCTAATATATCCTCTCTCTGGTTTGGATCGTATTTATTTGGATTATAGATGACATCCGCCAAATATCGGTCATATGAAGAAGCTCCAATCCCCGTGTTCACTCCCAAATGCTTCGCCAACGCATCCGGGCTCCATGGATGTTGCCCACGCCGGCGCTTCTTGCGCGCAGCTGCTCTGCGCGTCTTCGTGCTCCAGTTCGCTAATACGTCCGCAATTTGTTGTGGTGGCGCCTTAAGATCGCCCTTTGTGAGCGGCGCCGTGCGCGAGCCGGGCCCTTGATATAAAGCGGTCCGATATGCCGGCGCGCGACTTGGGACCAAAAAATCATCGCTGGATCCGAGTTTATAATATCCAGGCCTGTTTTGCTGTAACATTTGTGTACCCACCCGCCACGCATCATCAGTACCTTTTACTTGCATGCCCGGAATAGGCGCGCCACCGCGAACGTCTCCATAAACAGGATCTGTATAGCCATAATCAACTGTAGGGCGGTATTCCATACTTACGGGATAGGGAAAGTTTTTCACAGTCTTACGTGTTTCAACCGAAAGTGGGGTGTCAAGATGTGCAGCTATAGCCGGAGTTATGACTCTTTTCCGTTTCGTACCTTGTCGTTCTAAGATTAAATTTTTTAATTCTTCTTCAGCAAATTTATTAATTTTTGAATTCATTATTTTGGTTCTACCTTCGATAAAAGCTTTTGAAATTCTTCTTCTACAATAATTAGTGACTTATTTTCTTTAAGTTCCTCTCCTTGTCCTTGTAGAGCCGCGCCTCCTGCGCCCATTGTTAATAACGCTTGCACAATTTTATTAAACGCGCGCGCCGTGTTTTCAGGGTTTTCATAGGGCAAAAAGTCTCTTAGTGATGGGACAGAATTTATTGCCCGGGCACCCAGTGAATCAACGTCTGTAACTACATCTATAATATCTTGTGCTTCCATCTCTCGTCCTAATTTTGTCCTAATAGAAAAGACATCAGCAGAAATTTCTTCATGATTTCTACGCCAGGCTTCGAAGCCTCGCATTGAAGCATTTATATTCTTTACGTCTTCTCCAGGCCTAATGCCCAATTTTATTATTTCAGCGGGGTCGCTTGGTAAATTGCCCGGATGGTACCATAGAAAACCCTTTAGATCTCCTATACGATTGCCGTACGGCCCAATTAAAGCGTCTAGTTCTAATGGTTGCATTAGGGCCGTTGATGTTACAGGTATACCTAATCTCATCTCCGGAGCATACGCAGACCCCAAAAAGTATTCTGAGGGCAGTGGACCTTCGGTATCGAATGTTACTCTGGGTACTGTTGATATTGGATCCGCCGTATCTTTGTGAAAAGCGTGGCCCGCCCTTGGGTGCCGGCCAGGATATTGTGTTGGGCCATATGGTTGTACAACGCTACCAGGTACATTTTGATGAAGTTGTTCTGCTTGCCGGGGACCGATGTCTCTTCCATGAAATTTGAGGCTTCTTAAACGTCTTTTTGGTATGCCCGACCCGGCCTTTAAGCTCCGATCGGCCTCAAAACGCTCGGGCGGTCCGCCTGGATCGAGCATTCCGGACGGCCGGTTCGGGAACTTCTCACTATATGGAAGTTTATAACGATTAAATATAGCCGCCAAATATGGATCCCAACTAAACCCATGCCCCGTTTCGTGTGCTAATATGTGCCACGGATCTTGCGCCGGATATTCCCCTCCTATCAAAGAGTGTTTTAGCCATGGGTTCTCTAAAAAGCCATGATGCGGGTCGTGTTTGTTTGTATTTATATATATAATTTGATCTAAACGACTATAGGCACCTGCGTCACCGCCGGCAAACCAGTCCTTGGTTTTATGATAATTAGGTGGTGGCACATTTGTAAATTTAATAGGTGTAACATTAAGTTTGTTTATAATTCGTGGAATTACAAGTTCTTCATATACATCTGTGGGTACACCAGCCGCTAGCCACGCTTTTTTAGATGGGCCACTTACATAGTTTGCAACAATCCTGTTTTTAAGGTCATTAACTAATTTTGTTTGTTCTGGTGTGTTTCCTTGATATGGTTTTAATACAGGGGTTTCTGCGAATTCCGTCATGCCTCTTGGAGGCTTAATTGGGTCATGTGTTATTTTTTGAGGGCGTTTGGTCAATGGTATACCTAACATGCTCTCTAACTCCTCTGGGCTATACACTCCTGGCGTTGATGGCAAATTAGCATATTCTCCAACGTTAAACACAGAAGGGTCAACTTTAGGCATATTAGCAACAATCTCACTTGGTGCTTGAAGAGTGCTTACGGGCCCAGGTCCTTTCGGTATTTTAGGTGGTGTAGTTAATGGTAATTTTACCGGTGGTTTTATTGGCCGCGCCGTCGGCTGAAACCAGTTTCTTGGGTTTAAGTATCGAAGCCAGGCCTGCTCGCTTAAAAGTCTTTGTGCTTCTTCTCCTACAATAGTTAGTGATTTGTTCTCTTGGAGATTTTCACCTCCTGCGGCTGCGCCGGCACCTACGGCGCCGAAAGCCAACCATTCCACTAATTTATTAAATCTGTATGCAGTTTCTTCGGGAGGAACTCTTACAGTTAAAAAGTCCCTGAAGTTTGTATTAGAGTTGATCGCCCGGGCGCCATAGGAATCTACACCAAGTATTATATCTCTAATGTCTTGCGCCTCCATTCTTCGTCCTAATGCCTCGCTTACAGACATTACATCTGCATATCGTTCTTCAGGTTGCCTCCACCATTTCATAATCCCCTCAACGTCCTCGATGTCCTTGGGATCGAGTGACCTTAATGGTTCGTGGCGCCCGCCCTGAGTCATCTCTGTGTGCGTGGCTAGCCATCTTCGCGACGGGTTGGAGAATCCGATTGTGTTGCCAACGTTCATTGTATCATCAAATAATTTGCGCAAATCTTCTGCTTGTAATTTAGCCATCGAAGTTTGGGCTATTGGCCGTTCTCCGGCTTTTAATTCCGCGGCGGTCAACTCGGTGGACATGGGCTCGTAAAAGCTGTACGGGCCCGGGCTCCAATCGGGGGCGCCATGTCCGCTGATAACGTGGCCTTCGCTTGGCTTATGTTCGCGACCATGTAATTGCATTTTATCTATTCCCGCGCGGGAGTGCAATGGACCGACGCCCGTGCCTTGCCGCTGCAGCTTGAAATGTTCCCAATCTTCTGGTTTTATATTTCGTGGCAGGTTTCCATAGCCTTTGTATACGAGTCTCTTGGATTGGCGTGTCATCGGCGTTGTATATCTATTAAAGATAGCCGCTAAAAATGGATCAAATGAAAATGCATGGCCCCATTCATGCGCCAGGGTGGTTCTTAAAGATCTTCGACCCTGCCCCACCACGTGCGCCTTTTGGAGGTACCCATATGGCGTAATCGGGCCCGGGTCTACAGATATCGCCCCATGGGGTTGCTCGGTAGTCGGGTGATGGTAGAGCCCGGCGGAAGGGAAATCGTCCCCTGCTTTCTGCAGATCTTTGAAAGTAACTTTCAAATTATTAAGTTTGTTTATAATATGTGGCATTACAAGATCTTCATACACTTCTAATGGGACGCCGGCGTCAAGCCATGCATGTCTCTTTGGCCCACTTACATAAGACTCCCGCCAAGATTCTTTCATGCGGTCGGCTATAGATTGGACAGTACGATGCATGCGGTCTGAGATGCCTTCGGCAGAGACTGCTGTTTTTTCTAAAGCAGGAATGCGACTAAAAAGGGCCCCAGCGCCCGGAATAGTGATGCCCGTCGGAATACGCGTACGCTCTAGATCTTCGAAAGATCTTTGGTGGCCACCGGTGGACCAATCGGGCACGCCGGCCAAGCGGTGTCCGGGGGGATGTATTTTCTGTCGCGGGTGGTACGTACTCTTAGTCTTTATGTCTTGAAGTTGGCGCGGTCCCAGTTGTGTTCTGATTTTTCCTACATCTTTGCCGGGCTTGTCTGAACCGCCCCTGGTCACGGTCTCGGGGCCCGTGGTATACCTCCAGTAATCCGACCGGACCGGCGGATGTAGCCCACCTCCGGGGGTAGTAATAAAATCTAATAATATTTCTTTATCCGTCAATTGTTTCAACGCTAAATCATAGGGATCTGTAACTGATATATTCTCAACATCAAACACTTTAGGATCAAGACCCGCTGCCCGGGCCGCGGCTATTTGAGCGGGTGACCCGCCCGGCGGAAGTATCGATACGGCTGGGCCTAATCTTGCTCCTGCAGGTGGTGGTGGTAATCCTGGATACCGGGTTGGAGCTGTTTTCGGCGCTCTTGGTAAAAGCACATCAGGTTTAAACCAGTTTCTCGGATTTAAGTATCGAAGCCAAGCTTGCTCATTTAAAAGTCTTCGTGCTTCTTCTTTAACAATTTGGTCATGCTCTTCTTTGATAATATGTTTTATTTTTTTTTTAGAATACACGTTATCAATCCTGTTTATTTTTCTGTTAGTTTAATAAATCGTTTATAAACTTCTTGAATTATTTCTTTGCGGCTTAAGCCGGACTCGCTGTTATAACGAGCCATGGCTTTCTTGGCCTCGTTGATCTTCGCCGGCGGCGGCCCCGTCACGGGTTGTTTTTCGGCACTCACGCCCCATGGCCGGTTCGTATCCACCCTAGCTTTTGCTAACATGTTTACATAATCAGGATTGTTTTTTAGCCATCTGTTCACTATTCCGCGGCCTGCTTTAGTCAAAGATTGCGCGTTGGTGAGTGGATCACGTGTCCAAATTTTAATTGGGTTGCCCGCCGCGTCGACGGCATCAGTACCCGGATCGGGTAAAGGCGCCGAACCGGTACCATCGACCTTAAAGTCTCTTGTGTTGGCAAGAAATGGATTGCCTTGTTTGTCTCTATAAACAGTGTTAATAAAACCAGGCTTGCCTTTAATGGGTTGGGAGGCAACTCCTTCGCGGCCGGCCATTATTCCTCCAAGATCATCAATGATCTGTTCGTAATCTAGCGCCGGTCTCTGGCCGGCGGGCAAAGGTTCTGCAGCCGTTTTGGTTCCGGCACGTCCAAGTATGGCATCAATGTCCATGGACACATCGCCTTTAAACCGGTTGTAGTAATCGAGCAATTGCTTTTCCCACTCCGCTCGTCCTGTGGCAGCTGCTTCAAAACCTTCTTCACTTTCGCCAGAAGTGCCGGTACCAATTGGGTTAACCTTCGTGGACCCGGCCGGCAATTCAGGTATACCCGATGGAACTAGTTCTTTCTTTTTCAGAGTCCCCGGTGGTACCGGTACCACCGTTTCGGTCTCGGCTTCTGCTAAGCGTTGTTTGCCTTCGTTCAAAAATAAGCGCCAATTGTCGAATATCTTTTTATCCTCTTCAAAGCTAGTGTGTTTAATATCTTTATTAGACATAGTGTGATTACTCCTATTTTATATAAATAGTATAATGTTGTGCTAAATGTTCTTTATTTAACTGGATTAGTTTTATATCCACTATCTATTACTTTAAACATCTTTCTGCCTGTTTCTGGATCGATTGTGTAACCCACATTTCCCGGCCTAAAATCATTATATCTCAACCATCCTTCTGATGCTCCGCCTATTGAGCGATATACACTAGCGTGGTCGCGCAAATTAGAAACTTGAGGATCCGTAATAAGCTCATTTAAAACATTAATTGCTTCATCTAAATTAAAATCAGCGCCCGGGCGCCGACGCGGGCTTGTTATAAGTTGATATTGATATAATAAATTGACTGCTGGATCTTTCTTAAGCTCATAAAGATCTTTTATTAAACGATCCGCTTCTGGTGAAAATTTAATCGTTGAGTCAGCTTCAGTGCCCCATTGAAGGCGTACGCCTAATTCTTCTTCCCATCGAGGTATGTCCGGGCTTTCTTTTGCAATAATATTTCTTAGTTCATGATCTAAAGTTTCTACCAACTCAAGCTTCCAGTCCACACCTTCTTCTTTTGTTATAGGTTTATTATTAGCTAAAATTTCAGGAAATAAATTGCTTATATCATTTGTCCAAGACCGGCCCGGGTCCATGAATCTACGACGTCCACTAGGCTTTCTTGCATACTTTTTAAAATTTGGAAAAAACTGGAACATTTCGCGCCAGTCTTTAATGGGAATAACTTTTTCTACAACCAGATAATCATGATTAGGTCCTGCTTCAAAAACTTTTGGCGCCAGCGGGCTTTGTTGATATTCCGCGGAGGCTTCAAATTTGTTCATTTCTCTAGATCTAATTGCAGCCTTTGCTTGATGCAACCGTGTACCGGGATCCCCAGCTGGACCAACAATCGCCGTTTTAAGTACTTTGTCCGGCTGACCCTCAATTTCGTAAGCTCTGCGCCAACGGCCAGCACCAAGCATAGTATATGGTTGACTAGGCGTATATTGATATTCGCCCTGATGTGGCCGCCACATATCATCGTACGGCGCCGTCACTCTTCTATACGCGAGGTCGGGCTCCGCTCCAAAATATTTTTTTCTTAATGCAGGGTCAACAAAGGTTTGAGTTTGTGCACCTGGCGTATATTTTATCTGTTCAAAATGTTCTTTTTCGGCCAATTCAAGATCCTTCATAAAATCCCCTATTAAATCATCTTTTCGTGGGCCCGCGGGCATTTTTTCAATTTGATCCCACTTAAGATTAAATAAATCATCAAACCAAGCCGGGTCCACGGGCGCATCACCGGGCGGCAAAGGATCTAGCGGCGTTTTTCGTCGTTGTACAATTGGCGTTGGTGGATATTCCTCTGTTGGTCGCAACCACGACATTGTGGTTTCGCTTGTCGGGCCCAGATTTTCCGGTGGTACCACAACATCAACATCAGTAGGCCCTCCAACTCCAAACACATCAGCAGCTGCTTGCGCTCGTGTTAAGTAGCTAGTGGGAAGAAGAGGCGTAATATCTCCAATTGTCCGGCCGCTCTGTCGCGCGGCGCCACGAACTAAATTTGCTGCAGCTTCGCCGGCGACGGTTGATGTTGTCGACACCGGACCACGAATTCGTGGCAGCTTCTTTACTTCTTTAAAGATTTTGTTGTATTCTTCTAATATGATTTGTTTTAGCTTGGACTTTGCTATGCGCATGGTATAAATAGTTGCAAGAGTCAAGAAAGAAAAGATTAAAATCCGAAAATTTTTATCTTTTGGCACATTATCCGCGCGGGTACATCTCCGGATCGTCGGATGTCATATATTCTAATTCTTCAGGAGTGAATCCACCAGTACCCCATCCACCAGTACCAACTACTTCAGGAGGGTTTCTAAGACTTATATCCTCGGCCGGACCTCTAGCTTCAATAGCTATAGCGTCTAATAAAGCTTTCGCGTCAGGATACCGCGTTGCTGCGATCTCAAGATCGTATAGTGCCGCCTCGCTTCCAGCGGCTGCCATATTAGCTAAGCTTTGAAACTTATCCATCTCATGGCGCCCAAAATCTTCTTGTGGTGCAGTAGCTAAATGTTTAACTGGGTCGATCTTGGGGTGGGTATGAGTCATCGTACTTTCATGTTCTTTTAGTAAAGTTTCTAATTCTTCTTGTATGATACCCTGCAGGTGCGGCCAGGCCGTCTCTGGCATGCCGATGCCTCGCTCGCGTGGGAATTCCAAACCTCCCCACGCGCGAGGCATATGCTGGTACTTGGCCCATTCAGCTGCTGTGTCGGGGCGCGCCCTCGAAACAATTGGTTGTTCCCATGGGGGCTCGTCTTGCATAATTTCCCACGTAGCGGGATCCCCGAAGTAATGCGCGCGCATATATGGCAAATCCACCGCCGCAGGACTCTTTTCATAGAATCTTTCATATGCGTCCGGGTTGTACGCCGCGGCTTGCCGCCAATTGGAAGGAAGCTGATGCTCGAATTCTTTTTGCCTTTGAAGGGCTAATTCCGGCGTACGCATTAATCTTGCGCCGGTACCTTCATAGCGAGGGTCATCGTAGCTAAACTCTTCTTCATTTAAAATAGCTTGCGTTTCTTCTTGAATTAATTGTTGTAGTTGTGTTTTAGTGACTTTCATGAGCACTCCTAATTCTGCGGGTACCCGTGTGGGCCCGGCTGCTTAAGCGGCACTTTCTCAAAAGGCATGCCTGGAGCGCCAAAGGTGTAAGGGTTGCTACTGTTCCCTGATGAAAACGCATGTTGGGCCAGATCTTGCGCGTCCGGGTCTCCAGCCATGGCTAAGCGCATTAATTGGCGCATGCCTTCTGCAGTACTCACGTAATCTTCATAAGACTTTGCCGTCAAAACACCTTGTTGCTGTACAGCTAAATCTTCAGGCGTAAGCTCAGGCGCCTCGGGTACGCTTACCGGAAGCCTAGGCCCGGATCCTAGCTCTTCGAAAAGCTTTTGTGTTTCTTCTTGTATGATTATTTGTAATTGGCGTTTTTTTATTTTCAAAATATTTTCTCTCTGTTATATTATAAGTAGTATTAAAAACTGGTATTGTTTTATATTTTCATTTTTTTATAACGAGAGCGTACGCGTACTTAGTTGGCCTCACCAACCCCTTATTGGGACTTACTTCCCGGTATACGGGGGGAGGGGGGGTGCCTGTTGTTTTTGAGAAAAAAAAAGTACTACTAGTGTGTGTAGCTACTGTGTCTTGTATAGCTACTCTATACCTATCTCTTACTGCTGCTATACCACGTCACTATGACGCTGGTAGTGTGCCTTACTCTTTTATTTTATATTACTCTCCGACCTAAATCTATCTCCACTAAGAGAAAGTTAAACTAAGTTGTTGATATTATTGAGGGTATTAATTCACGTAAGGGTCTTGCGCTAGTGTGCATCCGTGAGGGTTGGAAGCGTACTCAACGCTTCGTAGCATCATGGCTAGCTGTACGCTTTGTTCGCATGGTGTGTTGTCATCACGCAACAGGTAGCCTGTCTCAAAGGGTAGAATGTTGAGTAGGACTTCGTTGGTGTAGTCTATGCCTAGTAGCTTTACCTTCATACTATAACTATATCACTCCCTGACTAAAATGTCAAGTAAAAAATAAAAAAAATAAACCTTTATGCTCTCGCGTGTGGTTTATATTCACATTACACACGTCGCATATCTTGTCGCTTGTGTAGTAACGCTACACAGTGTAGCAATTATTCGCTTGACTTGTGCGCGTATATGTGCTTTATACTAGCGTTCATCTTGTGTATTTCGCTAACAATTTAATTATAGCACACACAAAGTATACTTTACACGCATAACATTCCCACGACTAACCAAAGGAATTACTTGTCTTCTACGCGCTCTAACAACCATGCACCAACATCGTCGTAATCTACAAGCATGTGTTTTGCGCTGGCTCTCTTGTCGAAGCTTATTCTACAAAACTGTTGGTTGCGGCTGTCTTCCTGAAAGTCAATTACTTTTGCAACACCTTTTTTCCATCGTTTATCAAGATACTTTTTATACCTCTTCTTATACTTTACTTTATCGCCTATCTTAAACATTTACGCTCCTTTGAGTCTATATATTCTCTCACATGTTAGAACAATTGTCAACATAAAAGTTATGAAAATGAAAAAAAATTTCGCAAACTGGTTTTACTCTTTTGTTGCTGTCTTCGGCTTTTTCACTTTCTTTGCCTTCGCCTTTTTTGTGCGCGGTCTGCCCCATACACTGGGTACAGGCTCTTGACTTCCTTCACCTGGTGGCAATATTGTCGCGCCTTTCTCTTCAATGAATTTCTGAAGTAATATTAATTCTTCTTCTCTCGTCATTATAATCTTTCTCCTATTTTATTGATTATTTCATATTCTCGAATAGATAACCATGTCTTGTTTGTCCCAAAGCCATGTGCTGTAAATCGTTTCCCATTGAGGTTAATTCTAGTTACGAGCCATACGCCTTGTGGGTTGACTTTTTGTCTAACTAAATCACCGACTTGCATTGACTACCTCCAATTCGTCGGCCCATCGGTTGCCTACGTGTCCATCCATCCACCGAATGGCGTACATCGTTTCTCCAAGGTGGTCAAGTGCCACACCGACGACCAGGCCAAAGAAGCCATCGTTTTTGAATTTTACTAAATCACCGACTTGCACTGATAACCTCGCACTTCTCTTCAATATATGCTTTGGTGAACCATTCGATTCTTTGGTTGTAGCATAGAACACCATATGGTGTTCGGGATACTTTGTGGTCTTTAATCTTCACTATCAAACCATAGGAGTCATTAGGATACTCAATTTCTCTAATTAAATCACCGACTTGCACTGACAACCTCCAGGCGTTGTTCGCTCCAGTGGCATATCCTACCATTGGTCAAAACTTGAACCCCTCTAAAAATAGAACGGTCATCGTACTTTTCAATATCGACTACAACGCCGACTGTATCTTCAGCTTTTGTTACTTTGTCTCTCACTAAATCACCGACTTGCATTAAGCATCTCCAGATACTTTTTAGCAAACTGTTGAACCTCGTCAGTGCCTAACCATATCACTTCTGCGACGGAGGGTTTGTACCATCCTACAATGAGTGCTCTTGGGCGTTGGCCTTCTCCGTATGTTCTCACAACTAAATCACCGACTTGCATTGTTGGCCTCGATACGTGGTATGCCAGCGGGAAGTTCGCCTGAAATAATGCCGCCATGTTTGACGCAAACAAGCGATATTTGATGTGCTGGAACATACGGATAAACGGTGTTGGTTGGTCTGTCTGTGTTCTCTGCCCACTCCAGCAGCAAAGGCTCAGGGTGCGACGGAAAGCCAACCTCGACTTGAGTGTATCTCGGAGCGTCGTCAATTCGAGGGCTACAATATGCTCCCTGGTGCGCCTGGACGCTCATTATAAAGCCATCTTTGCAGACAATTTCTTCGTTTAATTTCATGACTTCACCAGTGTAAATTCATTAAAACAATTATGAATGTTGACAGCCGAATAACCATACTTGTCACCATAATTATAAGGAGCATTGTTGTCTGCCCACTTTACAAAGACGCGACCACCAATATCTTTTCCACCCACAACTTCAGTGATGAGTCCTTGGCATTTTTCTCCACTGTTAAACGTCGCACCGTCCGTGTGAATCAACAAATCACCAACTTCGGGCCATCTATCCTTCACTGACTACCTCCAAATCCCGTTCCAGTCGTCGAATCACTCGCGCTTTATCGTTGCAAAGGCGAATTTCATGATATAGTATGTCGTATTCATTGGGACGAGGTTGAACAGTTTTAAGAATCAGACCAATCGTATCCCTTGGGACACCGATCCCAGGTCTTGTGATTTTAACTAAGTTTCCAGGTTGCATCTCAACTCCTTAGCTATATTATCTCATAAATAAGGTGATTTGTCAAGAACTTTTTACACGTCGATTGCAAGAATGCGCTCATTTGTCTTGAAGTATGGGCGTTCCGCGTAATGCTTTGTGGTCATCCACATGCGTTGGCATTTCGATGCTTTGGGTTTCGGTGCCATGAGGTCTGTCAAGACGATGTGACCATCAAAACCATTCTTGTTCACATACTCGGTTGGTGCATCAAAACACGTTCCACCGTACATCACGCGCTCGGTTTTGTGGTTCTGGCCTTGTTTCCATTCATAGACAAGTGAGTCGTCAACTCTTGTGTCAAACGGTACGACTGTAAAGGTTGCTAGTTTGGCAAGTTTGTTCAACTCACCGAAGAAGGCTTGTAGCATTTCGTCACTTACAGAACCGGATTGGTCAATGCTGATAGCAATGTTGGCTCGTCGTTGAACCTTCTTGCCTGGATGAATATAGCGATAGCGTTTGTTCAAGCGTTTGACAGTGCTCCGCTTGTTTGCGCGTGTGCTGGTTTTGATGAAATACCGCAAAACATTTCGCCAGTCGATGTTGGTTTTCAAACGTGCAATGATGTCGCGGCGACAGTCACGAGGAACGCTGCCCCAACCATTGCTACTTTTGTTCGCTTCTTCTGCGGCTTTTTTGATGAAGTCCTTCAATCGCTCTTTCGCAATCTCTTCAGTAACGGAGTCAGTAGCACCCCAACCTTCATGGCTATCAAATTGTTCAGAAACACCACCACTTTCTTCGCCTTCTTCTCCCTTTTCCCCGTTCTCGTTTTCTTTCTTTTCTTCTTTCTTTTCTTTTTCTTGCTTCTGGAGCAAAGCAAGATAAGCGTCTGCCGATAGGCCAGAAGGAAATTCCTCAAATTGAGTGCCAACTAACCCTGGTTTTAGGCAACCTTCGGGCAAGTTTTCAAGATGCGAATTGATAGCGAGGTCTGTGGCAAAGTTCCAGGTAAGCGGGTTGATAGCATCGGGCTTTCGACCCGTAACATGCTCAAAGACCAAGTGATAAAACTCATGCTTCAAAACATCTTTGCGTGCTGCGTCGTCAAGCTTTTCAAAAAACTCAGGATTGTAAATCATTTCAAATTGCGCGGTTTTGGGATTGACCCGCACACCAGCAGTAGGAAGTGCCGTCGAAGAAGTCTTGTTGACGCGACGGGACAAAGAAGCAAAGAACGGTTCGTCCAGAAGGAGTCGCGCCGTGTGCATATTCAAATCAAAGCTTTTATTTGTTTTGTTCATATAGTAATTATAGCACCTACGTGGAAATAAGTCAAGAATAAAATGAAGGCAGGGCAACTTTTTTGCTGCCCTGCCTTCGACCCCTTCCTTATTCTGCGGAATTTCCAGTCAAGATTTCTACAAGATGGCTTGCGACCTTTTTACCATCTTTGGTGGTTGCCTGGTGCAGCTTAGTGGTGTTTTCAAGGTCGCCTTGTCCCAGAGTCGTCCACAATTTCATGCAGCATTCGCTGGGAAGCGTGACGAAATAGTTAGCGAGGTTCTGGACTTGTTCGTCCGTGAGTGCCGTCTTGAAAACTTCTTTTGCTTCCATTTTCTCAATCAGCGCACTGTGCTCGTTGATGTCGAACTCGTTGGTTTTCTCAATCTCGCCATTGTCGAGCACGTCTTCGATTGTGACTTGTCGTTCGTAATTCTTGATGAAGTCGTTGAAAGAGACTGCCGCCTCGAAACCAACGAATGCAGTTGCAAGGTTGAAAAGTGTCGGAGAATCTCCTTCAAGTAAACATGCTGTCTCCAAACAGTCACTCAAACGCTTCCAAGAGCGACGCGAAGGATATACTTTGTTAGGCTCGTAATCGTCCTGGTGCTCCAGGTGATTGCGATTCTGGTTGATGAAGTCCCAAACAACCCCGTTAACATTATCTTTTGCCCAATCCAACCAATCTTCGGTTGTGGGTTCCACGTCAAAGACGGTGTAGCGGTCTAGTTCTGCTGGGTCCATTTCGTTGACCTGATATTGGTCGCCATGCTCGCCGCCATTTACAGCAGCAATGACTTGTGTCTCAGGGTGAAGTTCCCAACCAGCAAGTTTGCGACTGTCGGTCAACTCAAAAATGCCCTGGCGCACCTCCGTCGTTGCTCGGTCAATTTCATCGAGGAACAATACAACAGGCTGTGTGCAAGCTTGAATGAACCAAGCGAAGGGGCGAAAAACAGAAGCTTGTTCGCCATTAACTTCAACCATTTCGGGTGACGGCATACCAAGCAGGTCGCCTTCAGTCATTTGGCTGGCTCGGCGTTCCACCACAGGAAGACCAAGGCTTTCAGCAACTTGATAAACCAGTTCAGATTTTCCAACGCCGTGACGACCGCGCATCAAAATCGGTTTTGCAACCTTGAGGACGTGGGGAGCGCATTGGAGAAAGCTTTTGAAGTCGATTGCCATATTATAAGTATCCTTTTCCGATTGTTTCTATATGTATTATCTCATGTATTGACAAGAATGTCAACAACTTTTTTGCTTTTTTTTGCTTTTTACCAGGGGGATTCTTCAGTTTTAAGAATGTAGCGACGAATGTAGTCTTTG